>Ga0268299_1000640_pt1 | contig 96296 bp, 79 predicted proteins | sample NOBtaG_FD_193484 | JGI IMG/M metagenome (GOLD analysis project Ga0268299, IMG submission 193484) | Activated sludge microbial communities from bioreactor in Nijmegen, Gelderland, Netherland - NOB reactor | ecosystem: Engineered > Bioreactor > Aerobic > Activated sludge | place: Netherlands...
TGTAAAGACAGAAATGTCAAAGCTGAGCAGTACTAATTACCCGAACGCTTCAGTAAACGAATCTATGTGCTCGTAACTTTTACTTTTATGAATCAATACTCTTTTATCAATACTGTCAACGATATTGAATAGTCCACAGTCCATGGTCAACAGATCATAGACAGACTATAGAACATTAAGACCCACCTACGCTAAAGCTTCGGTGGGCGAGCCTTAAGGTGACTATAGCGGTGGGGATCACCTCTTCCCATTCCGAACAGAGAAGTTAAGTCCACCCGCGCTGATGGTACTAGGGTAAAACCCGGGAGAGTAAGTCGTTGCCTTTTTTTATCAAAACCCTGTCATAAATCTATGACAGGGTTTTTTCGTTTTAGAACCAAATTGAAACTTCTTTTCACCTGAGAATTCATTGGCTTATCAGCAGCCTTAATTTCGTTCTTTGGTCTTTATAATTTTATTAGTTTTGAATCATTGAAAAATTATAACTACTTACCTGCTTCGCTCTTCATTTTTATTGCAAGTTTTCTAATTTCTTGCGGACCAAGCCGCGAGGCATCCTATTGGGATGTAATTGATCAGAATTCAGTATTTGTTTTCGAGACAATTCATTCACCTTCAGTTCCTGAAAAGTCTATAATTCCATTTTTAAAAGTATCGTCAACCTCTTTTGTGATTGCTTTACAAAGCATCTCTAAAAGTGATTTTGAACTAATCTATTCGTATGTACTGCCGGAAAAAGAATATGCCTTGCTTTTAGGTAATAAAGAAATGGTATCCGTCAATCAAAAAATCACCAGTCGGCTTTATAATGGGTTTGAAATAAAAGAAATTCGGAATAAGGAAAATGAAGTTCAATTGGCTTTTGCCTTTTTAAAAGGAGTCTTTGTTTTAAGTAAATCTTCTCTTTTGATTGAAAATGCAATACGTACATATGAGTTGAGGGAGGGTGTAAATTTTCGAACAAGTAATAAAATTCTTTTTCAGTTTGCTTCGGTTAAATCGGATGCGGGTAACCTGTATATAAATTATTCGCAACTATATCAGTCTGCCCTCATGAATTCATCCCTTAAAGAATCTATTCCATTGCTCAAAGATTTCGCAAAGTCTTGTATGCTTGATGTGAAGGTTGATGAAGATTTTATATCAATGAATGGATTTACACTAGACAGTGTAAAGAAGAATCCTGGGCTCTCCAGATTTCAGTCTCAAAAGGCTGTGAAGTTTGAGGTGGCCAGATTTATTCCCAACTATTCTACGAGCCTAATTCACTATGGAATTTCAAACATTGAGTCCTTTTTGAAATCAACAAATACGTCAAATTCATTAAAGCTAAACTTTGGTGATGAGATTGCAGTGTGTTTTCCCGAGCAAGATTCAAAGGGGGCCTTGATTTTTGTTGAGATTAACGATAAGGACATTTCCTCTTTTGATACGGGTGAATATTTTGAATCTTATTCTGGATACGAAATAAAAAGCTTTAATGGTAAAACAATTTCAGCGCACTTTAATCAACTCATTCCTTCAGATTCCTTACAATTTTTTACGTTCAATGAAAATTTCATTTTTGTCTCACAAGAAGTTGTGAATTTAAAAAGACTTATTGATGCAATCGAGACGGACGATACGTGGGGCAAGTCCTTATCCTTTCAGCAATTTTACGATCGCGGGTTGCAGGAAAGTAATGTTTCCTTATTTTTTAGAGATCCATCGGGATTGGATACTGGTATTTTAAAAAAGTGGAAGCCTCTTATTGATTCATTACACTTATCCTCTATTTCGTGGACAAGCTTGCAGTTTAGTGCTTTAGATAAAAAATTTTATACCAGTGTAAATATTGGTATAAAACCTAAGGAAAAAGAGACCAGACAAACTAAACAAAGAGTAGAGGCATCTTCTTTCAGGCTCCCCAATTCATCCGCAAAGGCTTTTATTGTTAAAAATCATATTACTTCAAATAACGAACTTATCCTGCAAGACTCTACATTTAAATTTTATCTTTTTTCCCCAGACAATGGAATACTCTGGCACTATCAGGTCGATGGAATGATTCAGAATGTTCACCAGTTCGATTACTTCAAAAATGGCAAACTCCAGTATTTTATAAATACGCCTGAATCACTTTATATTATTGATCGATTAGGGAGAGATGTTCAAGGATTTCCTAAAAAATTGTCATCTACTTTAGTTTTTTCTGATGTTGTTGACTACGACAAGAGCAGAAACTACAGGCTGTTAGTTTCTTCTTTAAACAAGGAAATATTTATTCTTGATAAAGATGCCAAACCATTAGAAGGATGGTCACCAAAACGGTTATCGGGATTGATAACTGAAGCACCGAAGCATTACAGAATTGGTGGAAAAGATTATTTCTTGGCGGTGTCAAATGGGGATCTGTTTCATCTATTCACACGAAGAGGAGATCGTCAGGCTGGATTTCCAATATCCTTGAAGCCTTATTCAGGCGATTATTTTCTTGAGACCGGAACAAATTTGGCTAACAGCTACATTTACATTATCTCTCAAGATGGGAGTGTAACCAAACAAAGCCTTGATGGAAAGGCAAAAGCGCAAGAGAATTTGTTACGAGGGGTTAATTCTAAATTTCATTTAGTAAAGACCCGTGATGGTAAGTCTGATTTTTACTTTGTCCGGATCGATTCTGATAAGATTGCCGTATTTAATAAGACGAATCAACTTATTATAGAGAAGCAAAATCCAGGGTCAACAACCTTGCGACCGTCAGTAATAGTTGCCTCAAAAGATAAAGTGATTTTTAGTTTTTTTGATGAGGAACAAAAGATGTCTTATTCGTTTGATCAGTCAGGTAATTCAGTTATTAATAGACCCCTTGAAAGCACCATACCTCCACTTTTTGCAATAGATAATAAAACAAAACGAATTGTAATTTATTCCTTTTATGAGAATATGATTGAGATGACCCCCTTGAATTGATCGACCCTATTGAATTGAATCCTGAACTTTTATAGATTTAGGATCTATTGAGTTGGCAGTTTGAGGTTTATTTTAATTATATCATTGCTTTTAGGCTTGCGCATGGCATCCTGTGCGCAAGAAGATTCTTTGTCATATTCAAATGAGATTTCCCTCACCATCGATAATGATATTTTTTTCTTTATTGATAGGTATTATTCTGCAGGACATGAAATTACTTATCGAAGACTACTGAGGAAAGAGCAATTCTTAGCTCGATGGTTTGATGGTGGAAATCAATCCTCAAAGTGGATTGCATCTTTTGGGATAGGAAATAAAATCTTTACCCCAAAAAAAGTAAGGTTTGTTAATCCTATTAATATGGATCGACCCTATGCTGGGTTTGTTTATGGCAGCATTTCACTTTCACATCTTAAGGGTCAATCTTCAATTTCGAGTCTTTCTCTCGAGACTGGATTAGTAGGTGAAATGACGGGCTTAGGTCAACTCCAAGCATGGTGGCATGAGAGAACGGGATTCCAAGAACCAAGAGGCTGGGATTCGCAGATTGCGAATGAGGTTATCTTCAATATGCAGTATCAACTTCAGAAAGGAATTAAGATTGCACGACAACTTGATCTGGTGAGTACTTCAAAGCTATCTGCTGGTACGGGTTCAAATAAAATAAGCCAGGATTTTACGCTACGTGTATTTAAGTTTAATCCATTAACACGTTCGGTGTTTTCCAAAAGTTTCTTGGTAAATGATGATATGTCTAATGAAGAATTTTTTATTTTTTTTGGAGGTGGATTTGATTATGTTCTTTCGAATATTTTTTTGGAGGGAAGTTTATTTGATAACCCAAGCCCCTTTACGGTTGAAGCTACTACAGGGATATTGCGCGGTAACGTTGGACTTATGTATGCCTGTAATAGAGGATCTTTTTCTTTGCTTCTTAATAATGTAGGTAAGGAAATGCTTAATGGATCGCGGCATAATTATATGAGTTTTGTCTTTTCTCACAAGTTTTAGAAGTCTTATCTAAATTATTTGGTTCTCGTTTTTTCCAGCATATCCCACATATCTTCTGTGATGTCTTCCAGATGACTGAACTCACCTCCGTTTCGTAACCACTCCCCACCATCAATAGTTATCACCTCACCATTGATATAGGCTGAATAATCGGACATAAGATAGGCTGCAAGATTCGCTAGCTCCTGATGTTCGCCAACTCGCTTCAGCGGAATACGTTTTGCCGGATCAAATTTTTTAACAAGCTCACCGGGAAGCAACCTGCTCCATGCACCTTCAGTTGGAAAGGGTCCTGGGGCTATTGCGTTGCTTCTGATTTTATATTTTGCCCATTCTACTGCCAGGGAGCGAGTAAGAGCAAGTACACCGGCCTTGCTGCAGGCTGACGGAACCACATAGCCTGAACCAGTCCAAGCATAGGTGGTAACAATATTCAAGAAAGTACCTGGTTGTTTTTTTGCTATCCAATGTTTACCCGCAGCCAATGTCATGTAGTAAGTTCCCTTCAATACTATATCAACAACAATATCAAATGCCCGGTGGGAAAGTCTTTCGGTAGGACTTATAAAATTTCCTGCCGCATTGTTTAGTATTCCATGGATCTGACCAAATCTTTTTTCGGTTTCACTTATAACATTTACAATTTCCTCATACTTCCTTACATCACAAGAAACAGCAAGGACCCTTCCTCCGGTTTGGGATTCAAGTTCAGCAACTGTTTTTTCAAGCACCTCCATTTTTCTACTGGTTATTACAAGGTTGGCTCCTAATTCCAGTATGTACTTACCCATGGATTTGCCAAGTCCGGTGCCGCCTCCTGTAATAATAATGGTTTTGCCTTTGAGTGAGTCTGGTTTTAGCATGCCTTCCATAGTATTTGATTTAAATTAAGGTTGTCTGTCCTATAGTTCATCGAATGTAAGAATTGCATTTTATTTTAGATATTTGCACGAATAATTTTTTAAACTATGAAAATCCACGTTATCCTATTTTTTATTCCTTGTCTGCTTTTATCCTCCTGCATTGTTACTAAAAAGAAGTTTGACGATGTGCTGGCACAGAAGGTAAAAGCTGAAGGTGAGTTAGCAGAGAGAAATAATCAATTGGATAAAGCAAATGCTTCCCTTAAGGAGTTGAATGAAACGCTCGAGAAGTTAAAGCAGGATACGACTGATATTGGTCAAACCTATCGCACAACGAACCAAAAATTAACAGACTTGAATAAGGAGTATGATCAGCTTAATTCCTATTACAAGAATTTGCTTAATAATAGCGGTAAATTGAATCGTGACCTTGCTCAACAAAAGGATCAATTATTTGCTATACAGGAAAATCTGGAGAATACCAGGAAGTTAAATGACTCATTAAGTATTAGCCTGGCAGAACGCGAAAAGAAGGTAAAAGAGTTGGAGTTGGTGTTATCGAATAAAGATAAAGCGGTTAAAGACTTAAAAGATCGAATCACCAACGCCTTATTGAATTTTAAAGAGAATGACCTTACTGTTAAAGTGAAAAATGGTAAAGTTTACGTTTCATTGGCTGAGCAATTACTTTTTGGATCAGGAAGTATTGAGGTTGACAAGAAAGGTGTTGTTGCGTTGCAGCAATTAGCCAAAGCCATTAAAGACCAGAAAGATATTCAAATTGTGATCGAAGGTCATACAGACAATGTGCCGATTTCCAAAAAATCTGCCTATATGCAAGACAATTGGGATCTAAGTGTCATGCGTGCTACCTCAATCACTAAAATACTTACTGGTGCAGGGGTTTCTTCTAAGCAAGTTACTGCTGCTGGCAAGGGAGAGTTTTATCCATTGGCCGCCAATGATAGCCCTCAGAATAAACAAAAGAACAGAAGAACGGAAATTATCATAACACCAAATCTTGATGAGCTGTTTAAAATTCTTGAAGCGAATTGATCTTAGATACTTCAATTAACAACTAACAGAAGGGGCCCAAATCCGGGCCCTTTCTGTTGCATATGTTTTGATTGCTAATCTTTAATTACTACGGCATCAATATTCTTTTGCTTAACCAACGCATTGAATGCTGGAACATCTTCTTTAAGAATCTTGTCCAGTGCAGTCAGTTGTGTATCAATTTCGGTGGTGACTTCCTTTTTAAAAGCCACCATCTGATCGGTAGGACGGGAATTTCCAGATCCCGCTAAGGAATTCAGATGCGCCAGTTTATTGTTTAACCGGATCGGGAAGTTTAACGGATCTTGACCACTCCTGTTCTTCGTCTGATAAAGTGCTTCTTCGATCTTCTTCATATTATCCTGAATTGCTTTTGCTTTATCGAGCACATCCTTCATAGCTTCTTTCTGATCTTTGACGGGATCAATCGCACGGTTAACTTGTTCTCGAACGGTGCGAATTTTCTTAATGGCCGTATGTGTCTCACTCACCTTGGCAATTACTTCTTGCAAGAAGTCGAATTGAGCCTTCATGTCTGAATCCGAAGAAGAAGCACGAGGATCTTTTAAAATTTCGAAGTCAGATTCGATGGACTTACCGTTAACAGTAAGTTTTACTTTATAAGATCCTGGTAAGGCACGTGGCCCGTTCATCGAAGCAGCCCATACGATCATTCCGTCAAAGCGCTCTGCATCCGGATAGCGCATATTCCAGTTAAATTTATTCATGCCTGGATGTTTCAGGTTTAGTTTTTCTTCTTTGGCTTGCAAGTTAGGTTTAGTCGAAAATTTCTTGATCAACTTACCATCGGCTTGCATAAACTCAAGACTTACCGCTGCCTTAGCAGTATCTTTAACAAAGTAATGAACCATTACGCCACCCGGATGATTTTGTCCTGCAGTGCGAGACGTGCGTCCATAGCTGAAGGCCGGGCCCATTCGGTAACTAGGCATGGGCTTGTATAGATAAGCGTCACTTGAAGCGACCTGATCACTTAGTTGATGCAACGGAGTAAGATCGTCAATCAGCCAAAAGCCCCGCCCCTGTGTTGCGGCTATCAGGTTGTCGTTTTTAATTGCGAGATCGGTGATCGGAACAATAGGCAAGTTCAATTGGAATGGTTTCCAACTCGTGCCATCATCAAAGGAAATATACATGCCTGTTTCGGTTCCTGCATAAAGTAATCCTTTTCGTTTGGGATCGGTACGCAACACCCGGGTAAAGTGACTAGCATCAATACCATCGGAAATTTTTGTCCAGGTTTTGCCATAATCTTTTGATTTGTATAAATAAGGACGATAGTCACCTAATTTATAACGAGTACCGGCAACATAAATACCACCCTTTGTGTGGGGATCAAACTCCACGCTGTTAATCATGGTCCATTCAGGCATGTCCTTCGGAGAGATGTTCTGCCAGTTTTTACCTCCATCGGTGGTCGCATGAACAAGCCCATCATCCGAACCCGTAACTATGAAGTCCTTCTCATAAGGAGATTCACCGGCCGCGAAAATTGTACCGTAGTATTCAACACTGGTATTGTCCTTTGTGATTGGACCACCGGATGATCCCATCTTGGTTTTATCATTTTTGGTAAGATCAGGACTTATTGTCTCCCACGACTGACCACCGTTGCTGGAAACATGAACATGGTTGGAGGTGGTATAGAGTTTCTTGTTATCGTGTGGTGAGAAGAAGATCGGGAAGTTCCACTGAAAGCGATATTTCATATCTTCAACTCCGTGACCCATCGGGTTGTCAGGCCAAACGTTTACCGCCCTGCTTTCATGCGTGCGATGGTTTTCAACTTCCAACAGACCTCCATAATTACCTCCATAAACGATTTCAGGATCTGCAGGGTCAGGAGCCAGGTGACCACTCTCGCTACCTGCTGTTACTTCCCAATCACTTTCAGTAATGGCACTACCGTCTACTCGGTGATAAATACGAAGCGTAGAATTATCTTGTTGAGCTCCATAAATCCGATAGGGGAATGTGTTATCCGTAACAACGCGATAGAACTGACCGGTAGGCTGATTATCATAAGTACTCCAGTTCTCTCCGGCATCGAAACTAATCTGGGCTCCACCATCATCGGCAATGATCATCCGCTGATTGTCTTCTGGTGCAATCCACAAATCATGATGATCACCATGGGGTGCGTTGTACGATTGGAACGAACGACCGCCATCTTTTGAACGGTGGTAGGATACGTTCAACACATAGACCATATCAACATCTTTGGTATCCGCATAAATGCGTGTGTAATACCATGCACGTTGCCGAAGACTCCGGTCATCATTCATCTTGCTCCAGGTCTGGCCGGCATCATCCGAGCGATAGACACCTCCGTTTTCATTTTCAATGATTGCGAATACGCGGTTTGAGTTAATCGGAGAAACCGCCAGGCCGACAATTCCCCAGGTGCCTTTGGGTAAGCCTTTATTAGTCGCAATGTTTGTCCAGGTTTCTCCACCATCGGTACTTTTCCACATGGCAGAACCTTCCCCACCACTTTCCAAACTATATGGAGTTCTGCGAATGCGCCAGGTGGATGCATACATGATGCGAGGATTATTGGGGTCGAAGCAAAGATCAATGGCACCGGCATCTGCATTGGCGAACAAAGTTCGTTTCCAGGTATTACCTCCATCAACCGATTTATAAACACCACGTTCTTCTGAAGACTTAAACAGATCGCCTAACACGGCTGCATAAACTATCTCAGGATTTTTTGGATGGATGCGAACACGTGGTATGTGGCGCGAATCTTTTAACCCCATGTTCGTCCATGTTTTGCCGGCATCAACCGATTTCCACATCCCATAACCATACGAAACATTTCCGCGTACTGTCTTTTCGCCTCCACCAACATAAATCACATTATTATCCCATTCACTTACGGCCACGGCTCCAATGGAACCACCAAAAAAGCCATCGGAAATATTTTGCCAGCTATTTCCCGCATCGGTGGTTCGCCACACACCTCCACCAGTTGCTCCAAAGTAGAAAAGATTTGGTTTTCCGGGCACTCCGGTTGCGGCTGCCGATCGACCACCCCGAAAGGGTCCGATACTTCGCCATTCCATGGCATTATATAGTTTTTCATCAAAAGCTATCGTGGCTTTTGCTGGAGTTGATGTTCCTTTCTTTTGGGCTTGCACATCAGCACAAAACAGGAGTATCGGAATAAGTATTAAACAGAGCTTCTTCATGGGAATTTGATTTAGTACAGCGAGTTTAGCCCGAAAGTTTTAATTAGCATTTTCTTTTTTTACCAATGGCTAAAAGAGGCCAAATGGTGGAAGGAGTTGTATTTTGATAAAACTCAACTATTTTGAAGAAAATTTGAAGGATGAAACACGATAACTTCAGACAGCTCTTTAGTATTCCGGTTATTGTAGCCGCACTTGGTTACTTTGTTGATATCTATGACCTTTTACTTTTTAGTATTGTCAGGATTCCCAGCCTTCGATCTATGGGTGTTACCGATGCACAGATGTTGGATCAGGGCGAATTTCTGATTCGCGTACAGATGGCAGGATTGTTAGTGGGTGGTATAATCTGGGGAATTATGGGTGACAAACGAGGTCGTCTTTCCGTTTTGTTTGGTTCCATACTTCTTTATTCGCTAGCCAATATTGCCAATGGTTTTGCGACTACAGTCGATCAATATGCGGTACTGCGATTTATTGCAGGTATCGGTCTCGCAGGTGAATTAGGCGCGGGTATTACACTGGTTTCAGAATCTCTTCCCACAAGATTACGGGGATATGGTACTACGCTGGTTGCAACGGTAGGTTTGATGGGGGCCGTGTTGGCTAATTATGTAGCGAAAATATTTGATTGGCAGATTGCTTATTTCATTGGAGGTGGGTTGGGGTTGATTCTATTGGTTGCACGGGTAAGTGTTTTCGAGTCCGGAATCTTTTTAAAGATTAAAGAGCAGAGTGTGCAACGGGGTAACTTCTTTCAGCTCTTCAATCATAAAGAACGTTTTGTGAAATTTGTTGGCTGCATCCTGATTGGTTTACCTATCTGGTATGTGATAGGGATTCTCATCACCTTTTCTCCTGAATTTGCAAAAGCCATGAGCATAACGGGAGTGGTGGCAGGTGATGCAGTTATGTTTAGTTATATCGGTTTAGCAGCCGGAGATATGGTAAGCGGAATAACGAGTCAGATTATCCGATCACGTAAGAAAACTGTATTTGTATTTATATTACTTACCCTTGCATTCGTAGTTGTTTATCTCTACTGGCCATTCAAAAGCGAAGTTGGATTCTATGCAAGTTGTTTCTTGCTAGGTTTTGGAGTGGGGTACTGGGCACTTTTTGTTACCATAGCTGCCGAGCAGTTTGGTACCAATCTCCGATCCACGGTTGCAACCACGGTGCCCAACTTTATTCGAGGTACTGTAATTCCGCTTACGATTGCCTTTAAATACATGCGGGAAAGTATCGGGATCCTGGAAGGGGCTCTGGTAGTAGGTATTGTTACCATATTAATTGCATTTTGGGCTTTGCGTCTGATTGATGAAACATTTGGAAGGGATTTGAACTTTGTTGAGAAAGACTCTTAAACCAAGTGAATTTGTGTAGTTCAGCTACCCAATAAATTAAAATTCTGATCGTCCTGATGTCGCCATATCCTGAATTTTTATCGTTTACCAAAACATCTTACATGCAGACTTCCTGCGTTGTATTTATAGTTAAATTGCTGATTGGAATAAGATAAACTCATCGCAGCCAAATTGTTTAATACTAAGTATTGAAAGGGAATGATTCGTAAAGTGGCTTTCGTTATTGCTTTGATTATGAGTGCAAACTCCTTGCGTGTCATTGCCCAAAACCTCAGTGTTATTGATAGCTTAAGGTCACACCTGAGCTCACAATCAAATAGTGAACAATTTGAAACTTTGAATGCGTTAGGATTTGAGTACCGCTATTCTTATCCGGATAGTACAATTTATTATTGCGCTCGTGCCTACGACTTAGGCAAAAGCATCGAGTTGACGAAAAATCTCTCTAAGCCTTTAAGTTTTATTGGGTTGGCCTATGCGAATAAGGGAGAGTATCGCAAGTCGGCAGAGTATCACGATCAGGCCATTGAGGTTGCACGGAGTCAACAAGATTCTGTTCAGTTGGGTTTCGGTTATAACAATCTTGGCAGAATGTTTTTTGATGGCGGTGACCTGGTGCGAGCCTTCAACAATTTTATTTATTCAAAAGATATTTTTGAAGCCCTGCAGGAGAAATCAGGGCTTGCCTATGTGTATCGAAGTTTAGCCAATATTTACAAGTCTCAAAATGATTATGCAGAAGCGATTGAGATGTCCACCAAAGCCTATGAGCTAAGGAAAGAGTTAGACGATAAACGTGGCATAGTTTCGTCTTTGCTGGAATTAGCCTTAATCTATGAGTTGATGGGCGACAACATGTCGGCTTTGGAGAAACTTAGTATGGCCAATATCGTGGCTAGTCAAATAGACGATCGTGCTACCAAAACGGAATTAACACTGGCAGAAGCTGAGATTCTATTTGTTGAAAAAAAGTATGAGGATTCCTACGCGCTCGTAAAGGAAATCCTTAGAACGGCTTCTGAAATTACCAATCAAAAACTGTATATGCGGGCGTCTCTCTTAAGAGGCAAGTACTTACTTGAGCAAAAGCAATATTCCAGTGCGATTCCTGTTTTTGAAGAAGTTATTCAAAAGGCAGAAGGTGCAGGCCACCTCAACTTTCAAATTGATGGAGCAAAGAATGCAGCAGCTTGTTACAAGGCTATTGGCAATTTAAGCAAGGCTAATTATTTCATGAATCAATATCTTTTGCTACGGGAGCAAGTAAAAAATACTGATTTACTTCGTGAGATTGAAGGGCTCAAGTTTCAGCTTGTTATCGAAAAGAAAGAAAAAGAAAACGAGCTTTTACTGGCTTCTCAAATCAAAAGTGAGTCTCAGTTAACTGCACAACGATTTCAAAATCGGCTATTAGTGGGCCTTGTTATCACGGTTACCGGGGTGATGGTTGTATTTGTAATTTTTAATCGAAAACGGAAAAGAATAAATCAAAAACTGCAGGATCAAAACGAAAAGATTCTCAAACAGCAGGAGGAGATTTCAAAAGTAAACGATAACCTGAAACGACAAAATCAACAATTGAATGAGTTGAATGACGAGAAGAATACACTTATGTACATTGTTGCGCATGATCTTAAGTCTCCTCTCAACCGGATTAGTGGATTAGCCAATATTATGGAGATGGAAGGAGGGTTGCCGCCAAAGCAACAAGAATATTTACGAATGATAAAGACCGCCACCAAGTCGGGCACTAGCTTAATAATAGACCTATTAGATGTTAATTCATTTGAGCAAAATGGAAGTGCGCCATCGTATTCTGCTTTTCATCCTGGGGTTTTATTGGCGGAGCGGGCTGATTCGTTCAAAGTGTCTGCTGATATAAAGTCAATTCAATTACGTGTAGAACAATCATTTACGGAAACATTTACCTCTGACCCTGATTCTATAAATAGGATAATTGAAAATTTGATTTCGAATGCTCTTAAGTTTTCTCCAAAACACACTTCAATTTTGGTTACCGGAAAGTTAGAGAATGGCGTAGCTTGTTTTTCAGTTAAGGATTCCGGGCCTGGTTTTTCTGATGCTGATAGAAGTCTTTTATTTCAAAAATTTAAAAAGTTATCGGCTCAGCCAACCGGAGGAGAGAGTTCGAATGGTTTGGGCTTGGCAATTGTTAAAACCCTGGTTGACCGTCTTGGTGGCAAGATTGAGTTAATCAGTAAACCTGGAAAAGGAGCAGAGTTTATCGTGAAAATACCACCCGCCAGAATGTTAGTGAGCGTATAATTTTTTTTTGGCGCTATTTAAACCCCATGCATAATATCCTGTCTAATTGGAAAAATAACCAATATGAAAAGGACTGTTTTAATTTTATCAATTTTGATTTTGTTAGGGATTGGTGCGCACGCGCAGGAAACCACTCCAAAGGCTGATGTAAGACAAAAAAATCAACGAGCCAGAATACATGAAGGCCGCACAAATGGGGATCTGACACATAGAGAATCAGCTCGATTAAACAAACAACAACGGCATATTCGAAGAACCGAGACAAGGGCTAAAGCCGATGGCGATGTAACTGCCTTGGAGCGCAGAAAACTTGATCGTAAACAAGACCGGGCCAATCGTCATATTCACAGAGCAAAGAATAACGAAGTAAACAAGGCCAACTAAGCAAATAGAGGTCGTCTCAAAAGTAATAATCATGGGGGGTGTCATACCGGGCCTTGACCCGGCATCCCATTCTCATATCACAAAACCATATGGCAGGTCAATGCCCGAGATGACCAGTAGACTTTTGAGACGACCACTTTTATATTCCTGCCAAGGCTTGCTCCAAATCCTCAATTAAATCTTCAACATCCTCAACTCCAATACTTAATCGGATCAGTGAATCACTGAGTCCATTTTTTATTCGCTCTTCCTTGGGAATACTTGCATGAGTCATGGAGGCAGGATGGTTGATAAGAGATTCAACGCCACCCAACGATTCCGCCAAAGAAAACAGTTGAACGCTTTCCATTAATTTCGTTGCATTTTCAATACTATCCTGCTTTAAGGTAAATGACAACATCCCTCCAAAATCTTTCATCTGTTTTTGGGCAATTGAATGATTGGGATGGTCACTAAATCCTGGCCAATACACCTTGCCTATTTTTGGGTGTGATTTTAAGTATTCTGCAATTTTTCTTCCATTGAAACAATGACGCTCCATTCGTAGGTGAAGGGTCTTAATTCCGCGCAGCACTAAAAAGGAATCTTGTGGGCCGGGTACAGCACCGCACGAGTTAGCAATGAAGGCAAGATCCTGATAAAGTTTTTCATCATTAACAACCAATGCCCCCATGATTACATCGCTGTGGCCTCCTAAATATTTAGTGACAGAATGCATAACTATATCTGCACCTAAGGCCAGTGGGTTTTGCAAATAAGGTGAAGCAAAGGTGTTATCCACGGCAACTAAAATTCCATTCTTTTTGGCTAAAGCAGTACATGCTTCAATGTCGATAATTCTCATCAAAGGGTTGGAAGGAGTTTCCAGCCACATCAGTTTGGTGTTCTTATTTATGTAAGGAATCAGATTTTCGGATGTAGTCAGATCAATAAAATGAAACTTGATTCCAAATTTTTCATATACCCGTTTGAACATCCGGTAAGATCCGCCATATAAATCATTGCTGGTTATTACCTCATCACCCGGGCTTAATAATTTAATCACAGCATCCGTGGCTCCCATGCCAGATGAAAAACAAATCCCAAACTTTCCATTTTCCAAAGCGGCAATGCTTTTCTGTAAAGCATTTCGAGTAGGGTTGGCCCCGCGGGCATAGGCGTAACCTTTGTGTTTGGCAGGTGATTCCTGAACATAGGTAGATGTTTGATAAATAGGAGTCATGATGGCTCCGGTTGTTGGGTCTGGCTCTACTCCAGCATGCACGGCCTTAGTTCCAAATTTCATACGATTCAGTTTTCGCAATATTAATCAAACTCTTTGCAAACCGATAATCCAAAAATCTAAAGCATTCCGTGAAAAAATTGAATAGGTGGTTACAAGATGAAGAACCCTGGAAAGCAATGTTTTACCCTATTGAAAGGGCTAAAGGCTCAGTTTAAACTTGTTGCTGTTATAAGTTAGGTTCTTTGGACAGCATCTCATAATTAGTTCAATGGCCCGATAAAGAGTTTGATGTTTCGGATAAGCATAACCCTATTTCGTCCTTTTTCGATCTTAATTTTTTAAAAACGCTTTAAAGTGAGATCAATTTCTTTTAGATTTAAAACACCTCAATCTGTAATTGCCTATCTAACCTAAAGTACTATGAGCTCAAAAGTCTATTTCTTGGCTGGATTTATGATTTTTAACTTAATCCTGGCTAAAGGCCAAAATTCTGTTGGAATTGGAATTGTTAACCCAAATAAAAATGCTGTTCTCGAATTGGTTTCAACTGGTAATAATCAGGGATTATTGGTTCCGAAGCTGACGACAGCACAACGAACGGCAACATCCTTTTTATCATCTTTGTCTGCTAACGAAAATGGACTTTTAATTTTTGATAAGGATGAAAATTTATTTTATTTCTGGCAGGTAAGCCAGTGGCTGCCGTTGCGCACAGGTCTTGAATTAACTGCAGGTGATGGAATTTCAATTGCTGGAAATACAATTTCCGCCATCCCACAAGATCTTCAGTTGTCCGGCAGTGCATTGTCAATAACAAATAATACATCCGCTACTTCAATAGACCTTTCAGGTTTTATTCAAGATCTGCAGTTATCCGGTAGTACATTAAGTATAACCAATAATCCATCTGCTACCCCCATAGACCTGACACCGTTTGCAGGTGTGAATACTGACAATCAAACTCTTACTTACGTACCGGCAACGGGACTATTAACTATCAGTAGATTGTTGGGAGACCAGAGCGTTACAATTTCCACCGCAGGGGTTGCCGGTGGTGATCTTGCAGGCACGTTTCCCAATCCGACAATTACTTCTAATGCAGTTACGAGTGCAAAGATTCTGGATGGCACCATTGTAACTTCTGATTTGGCGGATGGTTCAGTTACGGCAACAAAGTTGGCGAATACAGCAGTTACACTGGGAACGTATGGATCGGCTCTTACTGTTCCTCAAATTACCATTGATGCGCAGGGAAGGATTACATCGGCAGCAGCGGTAGCAATTAGTGGAGTTGCGCCAGGCGGAGTGGCAGGTGGGGATTTAGCCGGAACATTTCCGAATCCTACAGTTGCGAACAATGCTATATCAAGTGCAAAAATTTTAGATGGCACTATAACCAGTGCAGATGTTTTGGATGGAACCATTGCAACAGCTGATTTAGCGAACAGTTCTGTGACCGCTGCCAAGTTGGCGAATACAGGTGTTACGCTGGGAACCTATGGTTCGGCAACAGAAGTTTCTCAAATAGTTGTTGATGCCCAAGGTAGGATTACCTCTGCAAGCAATGTAACCATTACAGGGGCTGCACCTACAGGAGCAGCGGGTGGAGATTTAACGGGTAACTTTCCTAATCCAACCATAGCCAACAATGCAATCACAAGTACTAAAATTTTAGATGGTACAGTTGCCAGCATAGACATGACAAACACAGGAGTCGTTGCAGGTTCATTTGGATCGGCAACACAAGTTCCAAGCTTTACAGTAGATGCTCAGGGACGACTCACGTCAGCAGGTAATACAACAATATCGGGTGTGGCACCAGGAGGCGCAGCAGGTGGAGATTTAACCGGAACATTTCCAAATCCAACGGTGGCCAACAATGCGATTACCAGTGCAAAGATTTTGGACGGAACAATTGCAGCTTCTGACTTAGCAAATACCAGTGTTGTTGCTGGATCCTATGGATCCACTACTCAGGTTTCTACATTCACGGTGGATGCACAGGGAAGACTTACTGCTGCAGGAAGCACAACCATCGCAGGGGTTTCTCCAGGAGGTGTTGCAGGTGGCGACTTGACTGGAACTTTTCCAGCACCAGCCGTGGCCAACAATGCGATTACCGGTGCAAAGATTTTAGATGGTACTATAACCAGTGCGGATATTTTGGATGGTACGATTGCAACGGCTGATTTAGACAACAGCTCGGTGACTGCTGCTAAGTTAGCCAACACGGGTGTTACGCTGGGAACTTATGGCTCAGCAACAGAAGTTTCTCAAATAGTGGTTGATGCGCAAGGCAGGATTACTTCCGCAAATAATGTTACCATTACAGGTGCTTCACCAACAGGTGCTGCTGGTGGAGATTTAACGGGTAACTTTCCAAACCCTACTATAAATGTAGATGCTGTAACAAGTGCCAAGATTTTAGATGGAACAATTGCTACAACGGATTTGGCGAACAGCTCCGTGACAGCAACTAAATTAGCCAACACAACAGTAGTGGCTGGCTCATATGGAAGTGCTACACAGGTTCCTAATTTCACAGTGGATGCCCAGGGAAGACTTACAACTGCAGGTAACACAACAATAGCTGGTGTTGCACCGGGTGGAGTAGCAGGTGGGGACCTTACGGGAACCTATCCTAACCCTACCTTAGCAACAGGAGCGGGCAATAGCTTGGTAACTTCAATAAATAATGTGGCAACTACTGGTACAATAAATACCAACCGATTGAATTCCACAGTTGTTCTTGAGAATGAATCACCTGCAGCAGGAAATATTACTGGCACCTTTGCCACCGGATTAAATTTAAGCACAACAGGAGTTACAGCTGCTTCATACGGTACGGCAACGCAGGTGTCTCAATTTACAGTGGACACTCAAGGAAGAATTACTAGTGCAGTTAACGTACCTATTAGTGTTGCACCAAGTGGTGCAGCGGGTGGAGATTTAACTGGAACCTATCCAGCTCCGACCGTAGCTAATAATGCGATTACATCAGTGAAGATTTTGGATGGTACGATTGCAGATGCAGATATAAGTGGAACTGCCGCGATAGCTGTTTCTAAACTTGCACCTGGAACTGCTGGGCAGGTGTTGACAACATCAGGGGGAGTTCCCATATGGTCAGCTCCAGGAGCCTCAACATTAATTATTGCCCCTGGCACAAGAAACTTGTTTGCGGGAAATCCTATTGGCACGACACTAACAGGTGAGGACAATGCATTCTATGGTTCAAGTTCTGGAGATTCCAATACAGGCGGTAGTTATAATGTTTTTATGGGCAGTGGGGCTGGAAGAGACAACAGCACAGGTTCGTTAAATACTTTAGTTGGTTGGATTGCTGGTGGTGCTGTAACAACAGCTACTTTTAATGGCAATACATTTATTGGCGCTCAAGCAGGGCAAGTATCTACAGGGGGCCCAAATACATTTATCGGAGAGAAATCAGGTCAGGCCAACAGTACAGGAACTGAAAATGTTTTTGTTGGAAATCAGGCGGGGATTGCCAATACAAATGGTGGCCGACATACTATACTTGGGTATCAGGCGAATGTTTCAGCACCAGGATTACAAAACTCTACCGCAATAGGTTATCAGGCTATTGTTAATGCCAACAACAAGGTTCGTATTGGTAATGCAGCAGTCACGGTGATAGAAGGACAGGTTGCGTTTACAGCAGCTTCAGACAAACGACTAAAAAAGGATATTCAAGATTTGAACATTGGACTCGACTTCATATTAAAATTAAGGCCAGTTAGTTATCAAATGAAACATCTTGATGATATACGCACTAATTGGGGTTTTCTTGCTCAAGAGATTGAAGAAATAGTTGGAACTGAAAATGCAATTCTTACTGTTGGCGGAGACAAAGATCGTACACTTGGATTGCGTTACACAGATTTTGTTGCGCCACTAGTTAAGGCCGTTCAAGAGCAACAAAGGGAGATAAAAGATCTACAATCCAAACTTTTAAAGGAACAAAAGCAAGTTGCTGACCTAGAAGCTTCCATTCAAAATCTGAAGTCTGAACATTCAGAAGTTGCTAACATTAAAAAGGAACTGGAAGAAATCAAAAAAGTTTTGGGAATGGAAGCTAGTCTTAAAAGCAAAAAGTAAGATTTCTAAATTAGAAGAACATGAAAAAACTTTTAATAGTAATCTTCTTTAGTTTAATCTTGGCGAATGTCTTTGCCCAGGGATTTTATAATAAAGGATCAATAGTAAGTTTATCAACGAATGCAATTTTAACAGTGCCTGATAGTTTATTAAATACAGGTACGTTAATAAATGATGGTGATCTTCGGATTTCCGGGGCCTGGATAAATTTAGGAACGTATGAAGCAGGTACAGGTCAGATCAACTTCAACAGCAATCTGGTTCAAACCATTAATCACAACGATCAGTCATTTGGTAAGCTTACGATTAGCGGTACTGGTGAAAAGCAGTTTTTGGCCAACATTACGATTGAATCTGAATTAGACCTTCAAAGTAGTGTACTTAAATCAGTCAATGAAGCTAAGATTATCCTAAACTCAGGGGCTGTTGTTTTGGGTGGATCCAATCAATCACACATTGTAGGTGCGGTTGAAGCAAATGGAACCGGAGATTGGCTGTTTCCAATTGGAAATGGAACAACCTATTTACCAGTCGAAATTTTGGGAATAACAGATGCCACCGCATCAGCCACATTAACATTAAATGAACTTACGGCTGGTCAAACCCTAACGGGTGATTTCAAAATTGCTAAGCTTTCTTCCAAACGCTATTGGGAGTTGGTGTTGGGTAGCGGTAGTTTGAGTCAAAGTAAAATTAAATTGCCACTTGCGGATGACGATGGATTAACAGATAATTTAGATTTGTTAGTTGTGGCGGGAAGTAATAACGCATTGGATTCTTACACTAGTATTGGACAATCTGACCTGAGTGGAAATCTGACTTTTGGTTCTGTGACGAGTGAAGAATCACCAGCTGTTACTTTTTTTGCCATTGCAGCTTTAACAGGTGAAACTGACATAGAGGTTTTTAATGGAATCTCGGTTAGTGTAAACGGCAAGAATGATTTTTTAAGAATTAGAAATATAGAATTATATCCAAACAATCAGGTGACAATCTTCAATCGTTGGGGCGATCGAGTATTTGATATGTCTGGTTATGATAATGATCAAAAATCATTTAAGGGAGAATCTAACCTCGGTGGAAACAAACTGCCCAGCGGAACTTATTTTTATTCTATTGACCTTGGTGACGGTTCGGCTAAAGCAACAGGATATCTGGTTGTGAAATAATAATTTTGAGGGATTAACGTTTTGCTGACTCTAATCATTTTAAATCACTATTCTGCTTTTGAACTTTCCTTCTAAATTTTCTTACATCTGGAAATTTGACCATCAGCAGGAGGAAGAATATAATCTTTTTGTAAAGCCTTCCAATTTAGCATCACTTCGTTTAGTGACATTCATCACCATTTTTGGAATGTCACTTTTTTTAATTGTCGATTTTTTTAAAGAGGTTGATTATTCAGTTGTATTAGCGTCCCGCATCTGCGTTTTATCACTTGCTTTTATTCTGATGTGGATATCATATCGGGACCTAAGTTCGACAGGAATTGTGTTATGTGTGTCTTTGGTTCCGATCATGAATTTCGGAGCCTCGTTGGTAACCTCTTACTATGCGGGTATGCCTCCGTTCTATATCACAAATTTGCTTTTCCTGATTTTTGTTTTAGTGGTAACGGCAAGTGGGCTGCACTTTCGGTTTGCATTACTAGTTAACCTATTTTGTTTGATAACATTTATCCTTTATTCACAGTTTATCAATCGAAATCCTTTTTATTATTCGCAGTATCCACATCTCATTTCAATATTTGTTTACATACATATTGTAGGCATCGTACTTGAAAACAGAAGGAGGACAAATTTTTTACAGTTCAATGAATTGAAAGAACAGAAAAAATTGGTGGAAGAATTAAATCAACAGAAAAATAGAATTATTTCAATCTTGTCACATGATGTGGCGGCTCCTATGAATTCGCTCTCTACTTTATTGCACATGCAAACGCATAACCATATTGACCAGGCTGAACTCAATACTTATCTCCCCAAACTAAGTGATCAATTCGAGAATGTTGCATTACTATTATACAGTCTCGTGCGTTGGTCTCGTTCCCAAATGGATGGATTCAAACTGGATAAAGTCAAATTAAATGCAGCGGATTTGGTTGAGCGGAAATTAAGACTATTTCAAATTCCGTTACTAGACAAAGGACTTGAGTTGAAACTTACTGTTGATCGATCGCTCTATATTACTGTTGATGAGGAAATGATTCTTATTGCCATTCAAAACCTACTCTCCAATGCTATTAAATTTGCTTTTCCTGGATCTGTTGTTCAAGTGAAGGTATTTAGTAGTCAGAATCAAGATGTAACAATCTCGATAACTAATCAGGGTCAGCCTATCCCTGAACACTTAGTTGTTAAATTATTTACTTATGAGATGCCTGTTGCAACAGATACTCGTGGTGAAAGGGGAACCGGACTTGGTTTAGCCTTGACAGCATTTTTTGTACAACTAAATGGTGGATTCATCAGCCTGGTTCCTGCTGAACCAGGAACAACAGTTTTCTGTATGGAATTACCAAAAGCTGTCCTGGACTAAACGTTCCTCGTAATATCGAATTTTTCCAGGTAGTCAGACACGCGTTTCACAAAACTTCCGCCCAACGATCCATCAACAACACGGTGGTCGTATGAATGTGACAAAAACATTTTGTGTCTGATGGCAATCGCATCCCCGTAAGGAGTTTCAACAACCGCTGGCTTTTTCTGAATAGCACCTACGGCAATAATTCCAACCTGAGGTTGAACGATAATGGGCGTGCCCATTACATTGCCAAAAGAACCCACGTTGGAAATAGTAAAAGTTCCACCCGTTAACTCATCAGGTTTCAGTTTATTTTCGCGTGCGCGTTTGGCCAGGTCGTTTACCACTTTGGCCAGCCCGGTAATATTATATTGATCTGCATTCTTTATGACAGGCACAATCAAATTACCACTTGGCAATGCCACGGCCATTCCTATGTTGATATCCTTCTTCTTAATGATCCGATCTCCATCCACCTGGATGTTGATCATAGGATAATCTTTTATGGCCAGAATGAGGGCTTCAATAAAAATAGGCGTGAAGGTGAGTGAATCCCCTTCGCGCTTCTGAAATTCATTCTTCACTTTGTTCCGCCAGAATACCACATTAGTCACATCTGCTTCTACAAAAGATGTAACATGGGGTGCTGTTCGCTTGGAATCTACCATGCGCTCAGCAATCATCTTACGCATTCTGTCCATCTGAATAATCTCATCTCCGGCACTTATCGAAGCCGGTATAAGTGGAGCAGACGAACTTGAAGTTCGCTGTTGTATTGACTGACCTAATTTTCTATTTTGTACATAAGCGAGGAGATCTTTTTTGGTTACCCTTCCTTCAGCACCTGTACCCCCAATGGTTTCTAGTTCGGCAACAGCAATATTTTCTTCCTTCGCAATATTCTTAACAAGGGGTGAATAAAACCGAGTCGAGGACTTGTAATCAGTTACTGGAGCACCCGCACCATTTGAGGTATGAACAGCAACCACGGGAGTTGATTTCACTTCTGGTTTTGATTTTGGTTCTTCTTTGGGTGCTGCCGGTGCAACCTCCTCATTGCCTTCCGTTGAAATTATGGCAATGGCTTTTCCTACTTTAACCACATCTCCTTTTTGAGCAAGGATCTCTTTTAAAATTCCACCGTGGGTGGAGGGCACCTCGGTGTCCACTTTGTCGGTGGCAACTTCTAACACAGATTCATCTTGCTCAATTTTATCACCTGGTTTTTTCAACCATGAAAGGATAGTTGCCTCCATGATACTTTCACCCATTTTAGGCATGATCAGTTCTATCAGCGCCATGATTCAATCGTTTGTTTTAGACCTGCAAGTTAACATTTTTGGCAGGATTCGAACAGGCGCTTTTCAATTCGGCATTTGAAGGAGATTGCCCAATTCTGTTTGTTGGATATGCCGTTTTTAAAATAAAATACTGTGCTTATCCCCCTTTATAAAAGGCTCCTTTTTGCAGGAAGGTAATTGTTAAAAATGAAGCACCTGATTTCAATCTTCCATAGACCTGATGGAAGTCATTCTTTAGGGGTTATGTTGATATGACCTTCGGGTACACTAAAACATAGAGCTATGGACACCGAAATATTAGAAAAACCCGAAACCAAAAAGCCTGACCTTAAAACTCAAAAATTTGTATACTCTTTTCACGAAGGCGATGGAAAGAACAAACAATTACTAGGCGGCAAAGGAGCCAACCTGTGCGAAATGACCCAGATCGGACTTAATGTTCCTCCTGGTTTTGTTGTAACTACCGAAACTTGTTTAACCTACCTGGCCGAACCCGATCGCAAATTGCCTGTGGGAGTTATTGATCAGGTAAGGGAAAATATGCTTGCCCTTGAAAAAGCAACAGGCAAAAAATTTGGTGACCCTGAAAATCCACTATTGGTTTCGGTGCGTTCCGGATCGGCTATGTCGATGCCCGGCATGATGGATACCATCCTCAACCTTGGCCTAAATTCAAAAACCCTAAAAGGCCTGATCAAGCTCACCAACAACGAACGTTTTGGGTATGATGCTTATCGCAGATTTATACAATTGTTTGGAAAAGTTGCTTTGGGTGTGCCCGATGAAAAATTTGATGTTCACTTTGAAGAAGTTAAACGCAAAGCCGGTGTAAAAGTAGATGTTGGTTTAAATACCAAAGATTTGATTGACATCAGCGAACGTTTCCTGAAAGTTGTACGCGAGCATACTGGTAAACCATTCCCGGAAGATGTGTATGAACAACTTGAAATTGCCATCAAAGCAGTTTTCAATTCATGGATGGGTAAGCGTGCCGTTGATTATCGCAGAGAGTTTAAGATCACCCCAGCCATGGCCAATGGTACGGCAGTGAATGTGGTAACTATGGTGTTTGGTAATATGGGTAACGACTGCGCTACAGGCGTAGGTTTTACCCGCGACCCCGGCACAGGCGAAAATATAATGTTTGGAGAATACCTGACGAATGCTCAAGGCGAAGATGTTGTTGCGGGTATCCGCACTCCTAAGCCCGTTGCCGAACTTGCTACAGAGATGCCAGACTTATACAAGCAACTGGAGGGACTACGCAATAAATTGGAAACGCACTATAAAGAAGTTCAGGATTTTGAATACACCATTGAGAAGGGAATTTTATTCTGCTTACAGACCCGTAATGGTAAAATGAATACGGTGGCGATGGTTCGCACTTCTGTGGAAATGGTGAAAGAAGGGTTGATTACGAAAGAGCAAGCTTTGTTGCGTATCAAACCGGATATTCTCGAACAATTACTACACCCAAGGTTAGATTCATCACACAAAGTTGAGCCCCTTGCTCAAGGTCTTCCTGCTTCACCTGGTGCTGCATCAGGTCATGTTGTGTTTGATGCTGACCGCGCTGAATTGTTAGGTCGCGCAGGCGAGAAAGTTATTTTGGTTCGCGAAGAAACCAAGCCTGAAGACATTCACGGATTCTTTGCGTCTCAAGGTATTCTTACCAGTCGTGGAGGCAAAACTTCACACGCAGCAGTGGTAGCCAGAGGTATGGGTAAACCTTGTGTGGCTGGTGCCGAAGGTATTAAAGTAGATGTAAAACTTCGTCAGGCTGAGATTGGGGATAAGATTTTGCGCGAAGGCGATTACATCACGATTGATGGAGGAACAGGTTTCGTTTATCCAGGTATTATTCCAACCGTAGAGCCTGTCTTCTCTGAGGATCTTAAAACTTTGTTGAGCTGGGCTGATGAAGTTGCAAAACTGAAAGTGTATGCCAATGCAGATACACCCGGTGCAGCGGATAAAGCGTTGACATTTGGTGCCATGGGTATTGGTTTATGCCGCACGGAAAGAATGTTTAATGATGTAGACCGCTTACCAATTGTGGTGGAAATGATTTTGGCAGCGACTACGGAAGAAAGAGAATCTGCTCTTAATCGCCTGAAAGATATTCAGCGGAAAGACTTCCGCCAAATCTTTACTGCGATGAAAGGCAAACCTGTTACGGTTCGTTTGTTGGATCCTCCAATCCACGAATTCCTTCCTACCGAAGATGTATTGCGGGATGAAGTTGAACACTTACAAAAACTGAAAGGCACTGTAAGTGGCGTAACGGATCTATTCAGCAGCTTACGGTTATTGAATGCCGATTTGAAAATGGCTGAACGTTCTGCTGAACCCTTCACCATGGCTGGAGTTGAACTGATTGAAAAAGCGATTGAGAAGAAAGGCCAAATGCTGAGGAAGGTTCGCGAACTACATGAAGTGAACCCGATGTTGGGCCACAGAGGTGTGCGTCTTGGTTTAACATTCCCTGAAATCTACAAAATGCAGATTCAGGCTATTCTGGAGGCCGCTGCCGAATGTCAGCTTGCCAAAGTGGATGCACGCCCAGAAATTATGGTGCCCCAGGTTTGTACAGCCGAAGAATTGGAACAAGTGAAAGTGTTTGTGGATCAGATCAGAACCCAGATTGAAAACACCAACAAGATTACACTACAGTTTAAGTTTGGAACTATGATTGAAGTGGTTCGCGCATGCTTACAGGCCGAAGAGCTTGCCAACGTGGCTGAGTTCTTCTCCTTTGGTACGAACGACCTTACCCAGGCTACCTTCTCCTTCTCACGCGAGGATGCCGAGAATAAGTTCTTGCCATTCTACATTTCACAAGCGGTGTTGAAAGACAATCCTTTTGAAGTGCTGGATCGCAAAGCGATGGGCAAACTGATGCGGATGGCCGTAGAAGATGGTCGGAAGAATAAAAAAGACCTGAAGGTTGGAATTTGTGGTGAGCACGGTGGTCACCCAGAATCCATCATGTTCTGCCATGAGATTGGATTGAACTATGTTTCTTGCTCAGGACCACGGGTGCCGGTTGCACGTCTCGCAGCCGCACACGCCAGGTTGTTGTCAAAATAACTGAGTAAGCGTTAGTGTGGAAGTGCAGGTCGAAAGGCCTGCACTTTTTCTTTATTAATGCATTTTTTTGAATTTGTTTGTCTATTATTATTTGAACTTTGAAACGTACACCTCTTAACTGTTTAAGAAATGATTGTTGATGTTGTTGGATTTATTTTTTGTGCGGTTTTGATAACCTTGAGTGGTACTCAACTTTCCAAGTATGGCAATCGATTAGCCGATCTTACCGGACTTAGCAAAGCTTGGATTGGATTAATATTAATGGCAACAGTCACCTCGTTACCTGAACTCGTTACAGGATTAAGTTCTGTTGCGGTTGTAAATGCTCCCGATTTGGCAGCCGGAAATATAGTAGGGAGTTGTGCTTTTAATTTACTAATTCTTTCCCTGCTTGATTTCATGATGAAGAAGCCCATCACCTCTGTGGTTAAAACAAGTCATCTTGTGGCGGGATCGTTTAGTATCGTTTTGATTGCAACAGCGGGCGTTGCCATTGTGGTAGCACCCCAAACCCCGAACCTATTATGGTTCAGTCCCTTTACTCCGTTGATTGTGATCATTTACGTTGCCGCCATGCGGGGTATATTTATCCATGAAAAATCAACCTCATCAACGGATGATCAAGAGGATTCAGCACCAAAAAAAGGTAATGAACTTCGGCAAGCGATTTCAATTTATAGTATTCATGCGATTATCGTAATCGCAGCCGCATTATTTCTTCCTTACTTTGGTGAAAACATTGCGCAACAGACAGGCCTCAGTGATTCATTTTTTGGGACCTTGTTTCTCGCCATTGCTACATCCTTGCCAGAGCTTGTAATTTCTCTTTCTGCCTTACGCATGGGTGCCTTGGATATGGCGATGGGTAATCTACTAGGAAGTAATGTTTTTAATATTTTTATTCTGGCCATCACAGATTTATTTTATAGTGAAGGCTCTTTGTATGCTGCTATCTCGCATAATCACCTGCTTTCCATTTTGGCATCTATCATCATGACCGCGGTTGTCGCAGTTGGATTAGTTGTTCGACCTGAGAAGAAAAGATGGCGCATGAGCATGGATACTCTCACTATTTTAATTGTCTATGTTTTATTGATGTTTGCAATCTGATAAAATGCAGCACACGAACTGATTATGACCATTCTCTCTCTTCATGTATTCTAAATCTCTTTTATCGTCTACTTATGCTCGAATACAATTGGTTTGTTTGTTTTAGGTATCTGAACTATATGAAATGGTTGTGGATATCCTTCGCCTAGTACAACAAACAGATTTTGAACTATAACGCCAATGTTAGTTTCATTTTCAATTATATCGGTTATATCTATATATCTGTTGGGACAACCAGGGTAAACACAATCGAATTTTTCAAACGTTGCGATAACAATAAATTTTTCAAAGTCGATTTTTGGGTAATACTCGATAAGATTAATATCAACATCAAGATTCATTTGGGTCAGTAGATTTATCCAATCAGTCTGATTTGTAATAGTAATATCTTGCTTTGGGATGCCTCCGTTGCCTTTTAATATTCCCCTACCAATTAATGACGGATAAATGTAGGGTGAAGGAGATTTATGTTCAAAGACAATGGGTTTACTTGATATAGGTAATTTTACGATGCAGTAGGGTTGGGTTACTTCCTTTTGGTTGGATAAGGACGGTGAAGTGTGCTCAACCGTAATCGCAAGATTAGTTTCATTTTCGGTAACAGATGTAATTTCAATACCATAGCCGACTGAACCTTTGAGTCCGTCAACTAAAATCAGAATTTGATATTTGTCCCAATCAATATTTGTTTCTAAAACACCAATATTCTGCGAGTTCAATGTATTAACCCATGAATTATTCCACTCTGATTGATTTTGCTTAGTAATAATCCAAGTATCCTGAAATCCGATAATCACTTTTAAATCTCCTTTTCCAAGCAATGTCGGAGTCCAATCGAAAGGTACTGGATCATTATTTTGACAGCCAGTGGCAAGAATAATAATCATTGAATAAATTATCCCAATCATTCGATTCCATATTGGTTTCATGGTTGATAGCAATTTTTGCTTTTTGCTTCCAAAGGAACTGAAAAACAGGATTGTCATAAGTTAATTCTTTGCATTGCAGCAAGTATACAAATATATGCATTGTACCTATGCTATTGTTCGACTAACTAGCACCAGCAACATAACAACGTTAGTGAGTCGAAAATCTGAATGTTTCTTTGTTTAGCCAGTCCATAAAGAATGAAACTGCGCTTTCAAAATTCTTTTGGGCCGTATCAGTAAGGCCCTGATGTAATTCCCAATGAACTCCTGAAATGGCCATCACGTATACTTCGGGAGATTGATTGAATAAGTCATTGGCTAACCAAAGTACCGTTTCGGGCTCAAGCTTGTGGGTTGTAAATGCTTCGGTGCGGGCCGGAGTGCATTTGTAGAATGAGAAGCCGTTTTCATATTCTTTATGCGAGGCATCTACAAAAATTACTTTTTTATATTCGGTAATCAGCAAGGCGTCTTCAATTTGTAATTGGTACCGGTGCTCAATGTCAAAAAGGTCTTCGTGGTTGGAAAACTCGTCAACAAATTTCCACCCCAGTGCGTCATCGCTGCGGCCATTGTTGCCAATACCAATCATTAAGATCCTGCTAGCCGTTTTTAATTCGTTCATAGATCAGTTCACCTTTGTGATTTATTAATTCCACACGTAATGGCATTTGTCCCAGGGCTTGCGTTGCACAGCTTAAGCAAGGATCATAAGCGCGAATAGCAACTTCCACCTGGTTGAGCATGCCATCGGTAATCGTTCCTTTCTGACTAATTACATTGTTGGCCACCCAACGCACAGCATGGTTCATTGCTTCATTGTTATGGGTAGTTGATACAATCAGGTTGCAGCGTGTGATCATTCCTTTTTCGTCCACTTGATAGTGGTGTGTGAGTGTACCACGCGGAGCTTCAATAATGCCAATTCCTTCTAACCTCGGTTTGCCTTCGCGCACTAAGTCAGAACTCATAATCTCATCATCATGAAGCAAGTCTCTCATCATCTCAGCACAGTGGAGTATTTCTATCAAGCGAGCCCAATGTGAATAGAGTGTACTGTTATTTACTTTCTTTCCGGTGAAAGCCTTAAATGCCTGCCTTTCCTTTTCTGCCAGTGGAGTAGGGATTGCATTGCAAATGTTAACCCGAGCCAGCGGTCCAACCCGGTTCCAGCCTTTTTCGCGACCCACTTCTTTCAGGTACGGAAACTTCATGTAAGACCAGCGTTCTACACCTTCCAAAAAGTATTTCTGATAATCATCGGTTGAAACATCTGGCAGCGTAATTATTCCTTCGCTATCAATAGCTCTTAATTTGCCATGGTACAATTCCATATTGCCAAAATCATCTACCATCCCTAAATGCCCTGACGGGAAGGCGGCAAACGTATCCATCAAGTTTCTGTTCTTTTCATGATAACCTTTGATGAATTCAATAATCTCCTGCGACCACTCAATCATCGTGTTGATGTTCGGAATGTCTTTTCCATTCAGAAAATAGTCTCTCTCCTTCGTATCCATGGTTTTGTGCATACCACCAGGCACTGCTGCAACACCGTGAATTTTCTTTCCGGCAATTGCCTGGATAATCTCCTGACCAAACTTGCGCATCAGAATACCTTTCTTGGCAAGCTCTTTATTTTCAATCGCTACTGCGAAAACGTTTCTCTTCTCTACAGGTGCATCTACACCAAATAGTAAATCGGGTGAAGCAAGATAAAAGAAGTGCAATGCGTGCGATTGAAAGATCTGACCGTAGTGCATGAGTTTACGCAACTTAAATGCAGCGGGCGATAAGTCTTCCGGATCAACGCCTACTAATTGGTCGATGGCTTTTGCTGCAGCAAGGTGGTGGCTCACGGGACATATTCCGCATAAGCGTTGTACTAACACGGGAGCTTCCCAATAGGGGTGGCCCTGAATGAATCTTTCGAAGCCTCGAAACTCAACAATGTGAAAGAAGGAATCTTCTACTTTGCCGTATTCATCGAGGTGTATGGTTACTCGTCCGTGCCCCTCCACGCGGGTGACCGGATCGATGGTGATTTTCTTTTTCATAGTCTTTGTTTTGATGTGACTAAGGATGATCTAAAAAGTCAACCTGTCATCGCCCCGATACATCGGGGCGATCCTATTAAGTGTACACTCTACTGGATTCCGGGTCAAGCCCGGAATGACACTTCGATTGACCTTTGACTTTTTTAGTCATCCTTAGCTTAATCTTATTAATCATATTTAAATTCAGAATACAACAGAGAATAATCCTCGCCCCACAATAAACTCTTTACTACTTTCCAGATATGGTTAGGCGAAGGTGGACAACCCGGTATGGTGTAATCCACTTTTACAATTTCATTGCATCCATAAACCCGATCCAGAATTTTTGGTAGATCATCGTGATAGGGCACTGTGTTTTCACCTTTTTCACTTGTAACGCTATTCAGGTAAGCTTCTTCCAAACATTCGCCCAAAGGAATGGTATTTCTCATGGCGGGCAATCCACCCCAGATGGCACACTCGCCCATTACCACCAGGATGTCGCACATCTCCCTGAATTTTTTCAGGGTTTCGATATTCTCGGTATTGCAACATCCTCCTTCAACAATACCTAAGTGGCACCGCTGTGTGAATGTCTTTATATCTGTAAGGGGTGATTTGTTAAAAGATACCAGTTCTGCTATGTCAAGAATATCCGTATCTATATCCAGCATCGACATATGACAACCAAAACATCCGGCCAACGAAACGGTGGCGATTGTTTTCTTTTCGAAGTTAGCCACTTTAGGTTTATCAGTGATCGTATGGCGGTAATGCTTTTGAGAAGATTCCATATCGAATGCGCGGTCCCCAAAAGGTTTGGATAAACTTTTTCCCCGCACGATAATCGCACCCGTGGGGCACATCTTCATTGCATTTTCGGCTTCGCTTTCAGAAAGTTTTGCTTCCTGTGCATAATCAATACCCACCTGCGTTTCGTTGCCACGATTGATGTACATAAACACGCGCTTGCCATCGGATGTAAAAACTTCTTCTACACACCTGCGGCACTTAATGCAACGATTATGCTCCATCACCATCCGCTTAGGCATATAATCAATCAATCTGTCCTTAAACAAATGTGGAAAGCGGGTAGTGGAGACTTTCAATTCATAACCCATGTGTTGTAAGTCGCAGTTGCCACTCTTCTCGCAGGCAGGACAAAAGTGATTTCCTTCCGCAAACATCATTTCGATCAACGCCTTGCGCATGTCTACTAACTCAGGCGTGTTTACTTCCACCTTCAATCCTTCTTTAATGCTTTCGGTGCAGGCAGGATTATATCGACCATTAATTTTACAGGTACACGTGCGGCAGGTGCCGAGGGGTGGATCGATATGTTTGAAGTAACATAGCGAAGGAATGAAGACTCCGTTTTCTTTGGCAGCATCCACGAGGTTACTGCCTTCCTCGGCTTCGTATTTTTTTCCATCAATCCAGAATGTGCAGGTTGCCATGAGCATTAAGGTTTATAGTGTTCGTATTCTTCCACTGCTGATGAGTGATCAAATTTTCGATAGGTACTGTTATCAGTAGCGGAAAAACGGGCTTTGAAATAGTCATCAAATTTTTCAAGAGATTGAATGATTGCGTTGCTTGCCGTCTTGCCAAGTCCGCAGCGGCTGGTGGCTTTCATAATGGAACCCCAACTCTTTAGTTCTTTCAAATCATTCATGTCAGCAAGTCCGTTGTTGAGCCTTTCCAGTTTACGTTCAATAATGAAATTGCCTGCGCGACAAGGTGTGCACACACCGCAGGATTCATGTTTAAAGAATTCTGAAAAATTCATTAGGATATGCACCAGATCGCGATGACTGTTGAAGATCATAAAAGAACCGCCACAACGAATATCTTTTTGGGCCATCAGATCCAGCATGGAAATACGTCTGTATTTTTCTTTTGCGGAGATGCTTTCACCGGATGGTCCGCTTACCTGAATGAAGAATGGATCTTCGGCACCACATTGATCCAACAACTCAGCGACAGTCATTCCCCACTCGATTTCATAAATGCCGGGAAACTTACAGTCACCGGCAACACTGATCAGCTTTGTTCCGGGTGATCCGGGGATGCCGCGTTTGAGATATTCGAAAGATCCCATTTGAAGGAGGCGGGCAACAGCGGCAAAAGTCTCTACATTATTGACAACCGTAGGAAGTTGTAAATAACCTTTCTCTACGGGATAAAACCATTTTGTTCTGGGCTCACCTCGTTTTCCTTCGAGTGATTCCAATAGGGCTGTTTCCTCACCACACACGTAAGCACCAGCCCCTACCTCTACCCGGATCTCAAAATTGAAGTCTTTGATACCGCCAACATCTTGTCCGAGCAATCCTTTGTCGCGGAAAGTCTGAATTTCAGTTTCCAGTTTCTTGACAAGCCAACGATATTCACCACGCAGATAAATGATGCCATAAGATGCACCCACGGTATATCCTGCAATGATCATTCCTTCCAGCACTGACCCGGGTTGATTGTTTAATAACACCCGATCTTTAAAAGTGCCAGGCTCACCTTCATCGGCATTGCAAACAATAAATTTCAGCGGATCTTTGTAGGAGCGGCAAGCATCCCATTTTTTCCAGGTAGGAAAGAAAGCACCACCACGTCCTGCGAGTTCGGCAATTCTTAATTGTTCAATTACACCGTCTGGTTTAAGTCCACTTAATTTATTGATAGCTTCACCTTGTGTATAGGGTGCGAAAAATATGGTTCGGTTATTAGCTGGTGTGTAGCGAATATTATCCTGTGGGGTGTCGCAAATTTCTTCGGCTGTTTTTCCCTGTTTTAGTTTTTGAATTATCTCTTTTACTTTGAGTGCATTCAGGTTAGTGAATGGATAGAAATCAATAAGCGCGGCTGGCTCCTGATCGCTTAATCCGATGCACGGAGTTTCATACAACCCGAAAGTTCCGCTGGGATCTGTGGAGTTGATATGCGCCCCTGTTTCCCGTTCGAAAGTTTCCTTGATGCGTGCGTAACCCTTCAGTTCGGAAAGAATACTATTATTAATATAAATGGTATGCTTGCCAGCGGGCTTTCGATGGAAGAAATGATAGAAGGAAGCAACACCTTCAATTTCAATTTCTGAAAGTTGATGTTGGGTCGCGAGATCTTTAATCGATTCTTCAGAAATGTGATTATGCTGAAGTTGTTGTTGCCAAAGTTCCGACAACAACGCAGAGCGGGCAGGCTCCACAGAAAACATTTTATTTTGCTCTGAAAGGATGCTCATAGTAGACCGTGTTATGGACTACTAAACTGAGACATTTACTAATGTTGAAATATGACGAAAGTCATGCAAACGATTGTCATTCAGTAATATAAATCACCGAAAATGTTTGGAGGCTATTTTCAATAAATGCTTGCATCAGGCTATTTGGGCAGACTTTGTCGGATCAGATTCAGCACTGCCATCGAAGCCATGCGAATGTTAATCATGCGTTCTTTGGAGAGCTGAAGTTTTTTGGTGACAGTATGATGCTTGTCTGAATACGCAATCCAGATAGTACCTACAGGTTTATCGGGTGTGGCTCCACCGGGTCCAGCAATGCCACTGGTAGCCACTCCAATATCGGTATTGAACTTAGCACGCACAATGTTGGCCATTTCAATGATGGTAGGCTCACTCACGGCTCCGTACTTTTCCAGAATCTCAGGCTTCACGCCAAGTTGTCGCATCTTAATTTCGTACGCATACGGAATCATCGTGCCTAAAAAATAATCGGAACTACCCGGCACACTGGTAATCATATGTGACAGATAACCACCGGTGCAACTTTCAGCAATTGAGAGTGTTAATTTCTTCTCTCGCAACATGCGTCCGATAACTACTTCAATAGGATCTTCGCCATAGCCATAAATAAACTGACCAATACGTTCTTTGAGGGTTTCACTCAATGCATTCGTCTCAGCTTCCAGTTGAGTTAATGAAGTTCCAAATCCTGTCAGGCGCAGTTTTACTTCTCCTAAACTTGGGAGATAGGCAAGTTTAATATGTTCAGGTAATGATTTTTCAAAGTCTGCTATTTTCTCCGCAAGAAAAGATTCCCCCATTCCAATAGTGCGAATAAGCTTATGATGAATAACGGGTAGTTTGAATTTTTTACTCAGTCTTGGAAGAACATGCTCAGTCATCATTTTCTTCATTTCGTGCGGCACACCGGGCATTGACATAAACACCTTATCGCCTTTATCGAACCACATCCCGGGAGCGGTGCCCACCGGGTTAGTAATTTTTTCGCATGCAGTGGGTAATGCAGCCTGTAAACGATTTAATTCTGTTAGCTCTCTTCCGCGGCTTTTAAAAAATTCTGTTACCTCCGCTAAAGCTTCCTCGTTGATTTTTAATTCGCTATTAAAATATTTTACCAGGCAAGGTTTTGTAAGATCATCACTGGTGGGCCCTAAGCCACCCGTAATTAGAATAATATCCACCCTTTTCTCTGCTTCTGCGAAAGCGGTAAGAATCTCTTCTTCTACATCGCCCACGGTGGTTTTGCGTATCACTTTAATGCCCACTTTATCCAACTCCACACTCATCCATTGCGAATTGGTATCAACGATTTGACCATATAGGATTTCGTCACCGATGGTGAGTAGTTCAGCAAGTATTTTTTTCACAGGATTATTATTGGGGGTTCGGTGGAAATAAGGTTTTGCAAAATAGGATACAGCCCTCAGATTCCAAATAATCAGGTCGGTAATAAAATTGGCCGTCAGTGCTTACTTTCCTACCTTGCCTTTAATTATTGACAACTATGAAAAAGTTATTTATTGGCATCGTTTTGATCTTAGGCGCCTGCACTTCGGCCCAGATAAACCAGGCACTTTCTGATGCCAATAAAGCCCTTGGGGGCGATAAGCCGCTTACAACAGCAGAAGTTAATGAAGGATTAAAAGAAGCACTTATAAAGGGTATTTCTAATGGAGCCGATTTAGCCTCGCAACTAGATGGTTATTTCAAAAACCCCGAAATAAAAATCCCTTTTCCACCGGATGTAAAAAAAGTGGAGGATCGCTTGCGACAACTAGGATTAGGAGGTGAGGTAGATAAGTTTGTAATGACATTGAACCGGGGCGCAGAAGATGCGGCTAAAGAAGCAAAGCCTATTTTTATCGCGGCCATTAAACAAATGACCATTGACGATGCATGGGCCATTTTAAGGGGCGAGCCCGATGCGGCTACACAATTTTTACAGCGGACCACGAGTGCACAATTAAAAGAGAAGTTTAGCCCGGTTATTCAGGCTTCTTTGAATAAAGTAAATGCTACGAAGTATTATAGTGATTTAGTAACGCGCTATAACAGTATTCCCTTTGTGCAAAAAGTAAATCCGGATTTAAATGATTATGCTACCGACCTCGCCATGCAAGGGTTGTTTACCATGATAGCGAAGGAAGAGAAAAGTATCCGCCAGGATCCTGTGGCTCGCACTACGGAATTGTTAAAAAGAGTTTTTGGTTCACAAACAAAATGATATGAGTTTATTCGAGAAACATAATGCCATTTTATCCAAGGCAATAGAAGCCTTGCATGCGCGCACATATTATGCAGCTTATACCGAACATCCGGCTCCTGCTGTTTATGGAGAAACTGCTGATGCCGATGGTCAGGCTAAGTTTAAGAGTTCGTTGGGAAATAAATTTACTGACCTGAAACAAAGTGGAGAAGAGGGTTGGGCGGGGCAGGAAGAATCTCCCTATCTGCAGGAACCTCTAAAAATTTCTTATCCGATTTTTTCAAGTACAACATTAGTTGATCGTGCAAAGCAGGCGTTTCATGTGTGGAGAAAGGTAGGTATAAATGAACGTGCCGGTATTCTAATGGAATCGCTGGATCGGGTTAAAGCTCGCTTTTTTGAAATTGCTTATGCGACCATGCACACCACCGGTCAGGGGTATATGATGGCGTTTCAGGCTTCAGGTCCGCATGCTGCAGACCGTGCTTTGGAAGCTATTGCTGCAGGTTATGAAGAGTTGAATCGATTTCCTGCAAAAGCGTTGTGGGATAAGCCCATGGGTAAGTTTAATTTGCAGATCAATAAAGAGTGGCGCGCAGTTCCTAAAGGAGTTTCTGTAGTGATTGGGTGCTCTACATTTCCTACGTGGAATTCGGTGACTGGAATTTATGGGAGTCTGATAACTGGTAATCCTGTTATCGTAAAGCCACATCCTGGCGCTATTCTTCCTATTGCAATTTTTGTTGCTGAGATTCAAAAGGTTTTGGTAGAGAATAATCTTGATCCCAACATTTGTCAGTTGGCTGTTGATACGTATGATAAGATGATAACTAAGGAACTCGCAGAACATCCGGATGTGAAGTTGATTGACTTTACGGGTAACTCAGCATTTGGAAGTTATCTGGAAGCATTGCCTGGAAAGGCAGTCTTCACGGAAAAGACGGGGGTGAACTCGGTGATTCTTGATTCGGTGGAGGACGTTGATAAAACGGCAGCCAACCTTGCATTCTCTGTTAATTTATATAGCGGACAAATGTGTACGGCTCCACAAAATTTTTACATCCCTGAAGGTGGAATAAAAACACCAACGGGTATAGTTACCTTCGATCAGTTTGCTGAAAAATTAGTAGCTAACATTAATGGACTTATAGACAATCCCAAGGCGGGTCCGTTTGTATTAGGTGCTGTTCAAAATAAAAAAACATCTGAACGTGTAATCGATGCAGAAAAACTTCCGGGTAAGGTGTGGTTGAAATCGAGAACTTTTGAAAACCCGATGTTTAAAAATGCCCGGGTTGCGACACCCATTGTCGTTGAGGTTGATGCTACCAAGAAAGATGTATTCAGTAAAGAGTTATTTGGCCCTATAGCTTTGTTGATCAAAACAAAAAACACCGATCAATCTATTGCGCTGGCTAAAGAAATGGCGCAACAACATGGCGCAATTTCCTGTGGAGCGTATACTACTGATCCTGAAGTAAAGGAGAAAATTGCTGATGAGATGGCACTTGCTGCCACTCCGGTATCATTTAACCTTACTGGCGGAATCTATATGAATCAAAATGCAGCCTTCTCGGATTTTCATGTTACCGGTGGAAATCCCTCTGGTAATGCATCGTTTACAAATCCGGAGTATGTGACCAAACGATTCACCTGGGTAGGACATCGCGAGCCGGTAAGAATCTAAGACATGTGTTTAGTTTATAGTAAGAAAGAACCTCTCCGGAGGTTTTTTCTTTTGTAATTCATGCGAGTCGTACTCAGGAATACCAAAGTGCGATTGCCATAGCAATTACAGAAATAAACATAATTCGCTTTATCCACACCTCACCAGCTTTTACGGACCAGCGACTTGCGTACCAGCCGCCCAATGCATGACCAATTGCCAGAATAAAACCAATAGACCAATTGATTTTATCTTGCAAGGCGAATACAATCACAGAGACACCTGTGTAAACAATCGCTGCGAATACTTTAACATAATTACTTTTCACCAGACTAAGGTTGTTCACTAAACTAAGAACGGCAATCACAAGAAAACCAATGCCTGCCTGAACAAACCCACCATACACTCCAATAAATAGAAAAAGAAACGCTCCAATCCACTGATGCCTACCGGAGAGTTTTTCTTCGCCTTTGGATTTAAAAGGATCATAGAGAACGAGACCTACCGAAAAGATCATCACAACAACAAAGATTTTTTTAAACAGGTCGTCCGACATGCGAGAGGCGAGGAGGGAACCGAGGATGCCACCACCTAAGGATGATAATCCTAAATAGATTGCATAGGGCCAGGGTAACTCAACACCTTTACTTTTGAATCCACCTACCGCAAAAATATTTTGAAAGAGAATAGCCACACGACTGGTGGCATTGGCAATGGTTATGGGTAATCCAATAAATGTTAGAATAGGAACCGAGAATAATGAACCACCCCCACCCACGGTATTTAGAAACGCTGCAAGAAATCCTACCAATATGATTAATGGATACTCGTACCAGTTCACTTCACCTTGGCATTACGTACGATCTTGGAGAATAATCCTGGCAAGAATCTTTTCAGATAAATGGCTAATACTTCTTTACTGCCACCTATATAAACTTCTCTTTTTTTCTGTTGGATAGCACGGATCATTTTTCTGGCGAATACTTCAGGCTTCATGCCTGCCTCATGGGTGTCATCTTTTCTATTTTGTGCCGAGCCATCGCCTAATAAAGCCGCAATACTAAGATTGGTGTTGATCCAACCCGGACATACCAGTGTTACGTAAATATTTTTACTATCCTTCCAAAGTTCGGCCCGGAGCGAATCGAAGAAACCATGCAGTGCATGTTTGGCTGCAGCATACCCGGTGCGATAGGGAGTTCCGATTTTTCCCATTACACTGGTTACGGTTACGAAATGACCAGCGTTTCTTTTGAGAAAATGGGGGAGTAAATATTTTGATAACCCGATGGATCCAAAATAATCAACTTCCATAATCCTGCGATCAACATCGAGGGTAGTGTCTTTGGCCAGACTTCGCTGACTGATACCACCATTGTTAATGAGAATGTCGATGTGACCAAAAAATTGAATACCTGCGTCAACACTAAGTTTTAATGTTGAAGGCTCACTTAAATCCAATGGAAGAATACGAATAAAGGGTTGTGCTGCTGCAGGACAATTTCCTTTTACTCGTTCAAGTTCTTCTTTTCTGCGGGCTGATAAAATTAATTTTGCACCCTGCTTCACTAATTCATAGGTGAGGGCTTCTCCAATGCCGGAAGAGGCACCTGTAATCCAAATAACTTTACCTGAGAGGTAGCTCATGATTGTGATGAGGTCTTTTTATGATTTTCGGCATAGACCCAAATGGTATAAATACCGATGGCAGTGCCAATGGGAAATGAAAAAAGTTTGAAACAACCCAAGACCAACAAAAGTGTGAGTGCCCAGGGTTTATTATTCAGGAGACCAATGCCACCAATGATTGAGGGAATTGAAAAAAGAACGATTATACCGAAGGCAATGAATCTGATAAAGGGAACAATCCAAACAAAAACCCACTGGGCTTCGGGTCCAGCTTCTTCCATTATGAATGGAATGATAAGTGAAATTATAGAGGATAAAATGATCATCGCTAGAATTTGCACGGAAGCTGAGATGATGTAGAGAATGGCTAGAATTCTTTTGTGGACGTCCATAGTAGAGTGGTTTATTTTATCGATGATTTCTTTTCATAAAGAACAAAATCAAATGCATGGGCATGCCGTGCATCCGCTGGATGATGCTTTCGCGAAACTTCTGACCAATCATCTTTTCTGATAGCGGGAAAAAAGGTATCTCCATCGATTTCTGCATCTATTTCAGTTAAATATAGACGGTTGGCCAGCGGCAAACCGAGTTTATAAATTTCTGCTCCCCCAATGATAAAAATTTCTTGTTGGTTTGCTTCTTTAGCCAACATTAATCCAGCTTCTAACGAATTGACTACACTACAATTTGGCGCAAAAAAATCTTTCTTCCGGGTGACAACAATATTGGTTCGGTTGGGTAGGGGTCTGAATTTTTCCGGAATAGATTCATAATTCTTTCGCCCCATGATGACATAATGCTCTTTGGTGGTTTGCATGAAATACTTCATATCATCGGGCAAGTGCCAGGGCAGATCGTTATTTTTTCCGATCGCGAGATTCTTGGAAACAGCCGCTATGAGGGAGATTATCATTCGGAGGTCATTCAACATGTGCAAATTAGTCAATTTTCAACAGCACAAGAATCACCCTACCCGGCATTAAAGTTTATTCCCTCTGAAAAATTCGACCACACTCATTCGCTTCTTGCCTTCGGGCTGAAATTCGTCAATCGAAACCCAGCCGTCACCTGTCTTAATTTTGAGAAATGTTTTGTTGTCAGTCCAATATTCACCGACTGTCGACTGCCGACTGTGGTCTGAAAAATTGCACTTGAATATTTTATAAACCTTATCATTAATTTTTGTCCATGCTGCCGGATAGGGGCTAAGACCGCGTACAAAATCGACTATTTTTTTTGACGACTGGTTCCAATTGATCTCACAGGTTTCTTTGAAAATCTTTGGTGCATGTTTTATCGCTACGCTTTCAGGTTGTGGTAACGAAGGGTAATTTCCTTGTTCAATAGCCTTTACTGTTTTTAAAACAAGATGCGCGCCTTTGTGCATGAGTCTTTCATAGAGCGAACCAACATCATCCGTATCCAAAATAGTTTCTTTCTCCTGAAATATGACACTGCCCGTATCAATTTCATGTTTGAGAAAAAAGGTTGTAACGCCTGTTTCTTTTTCTCCATGGATAATCGCCCAGTTAATAGGAGCAGCCCCCCGGTACTGAGGAAGGAGAGATGCGTGAAGATTAAAAGTTCCTAATGGTGGCATGGCCCATACAACTTCAGGCAACATGCGAAAGGCAACGACAACCTGAAGGTTAGCATGGTAGCTTTTCAATTCCTCCAGAAATTCAGGGGATTTAAGATTGGTTGGCTGAAGAACAGGAATGTTGTGTTTGATGGCACATTCTTTTACAGGTGAAGGTGTTAATTTTTGGCCGCGGCCCTGATGCCTATCAGGTGCAGTGATTACCGCTACAACGTTGAATTTATTTTGAACCAGAATTTCCAGGCTGGGCACCGCAAACTCAGGCGTGCCCATAAATATTATTCGCAAAGTGTTCATCCTACTCTCAGCTTTTTTCTGATATATTTCTTGCAAATCGGACATTCGGTCCACACATGGCCGCGTGCCTGACAATATTCTCTGCCGAAATAAATGATCTGTAAATGTACTTTGTTCCAACGGTCTTCCGGAATCAATCGCTTCAAATCCTTTTCCGTTTGCTCAACATTTTTGCCATTGGTTAAACCCCATCTGTATGCGAGGCGATGGATATGTGTATCAACCGGAAAAGCAGGAACGCCAAACCATTGGGTCATTACAACAGATGCTGTTTTATGACCAACAGCGGGAAGTTCTTCCAGATCTTTAAATGTGTTGGGAACTTTGCCACCATGCTTATCAATTAAAATTTTAGAAAGCCCATAAATCCCTTTCGACTTCATGGGCGAAAGTCCACACGGTTTGATGATCTCCCGGATTTCTTCCACGGAGAGTTTTATCATATCATAGGGATTATCAGCAAGCTTAAATAGTGAAGGAGTCGTTTTGTTAACGCGCTCATCCGTACATTGTGCGGAAAGTAAAACTGAAATTAAAAGCGTGTAGGCATCCTTATGATTCAGAGGCACTTCGGGTTTTGGATAAAGTTTATCCAGCGTTTTTAATATGTCGTTTACTTTTTCTTGTTTGGTCATGGAGTGGATACTATGGCTGGAGGTTGGATACTTGATTGCCTGGGGTCAAGTATTGGGTATCCATTTACGGATATAACAAGTATTTGCTTCGCTTGGTTTTAAACTCATCCAATCCCGGCTGCCAGCTGGCCCGGATTTGTTCTTCGGTCAAACCTTCTTTAATCTGCTGTTTAAGTTGTGTGGTTCCGGCCAGCTTATCAAAATAAGCTGTAAAGAATTTTTCCTTATCCGGATAGCTTTGATAGAAAAGCAGCAAGTATTGTAAATCAACTTTTCTAGCCGGAGTTACAGACCGTAAATCCATGCCGTAACAGAGTTTGTTCTTGAGAGGCGGTTCGATAGATACACCCTTTATTGGAACGGGTGTGAATGTATACGTCATACCCTTCAATTCAGGATTTCCTAAAACCTGAAACGGGGTGGGCGTTCCTCTTCCAACACTTACCACCGTTCCTTCAAAAAGACAAATGGAAGGATATAACCTTACTGCCTGATCGTTGGGTAGATTGGGTGAGGGTCTTACTGGAAGAGAATAATCATCCTCGTGTTTCCAGTTTTTTATTTTTATTATTTCCACATCACATTTCTTATGACCCTCCAACCAACCTTCTCCATTGAGCAGTAGCGCTATTTCACCTATTGTCATTCCATGGGTAATAGGCATAGGGTGCATCCCAACAAAGGATTTCAACTCAGGTTGAAGAATAGGCCCATCTACGTAACTGCCATTTGGATTGGGGCGATCCAGAATGATTAATTTCTTGTTATTGTCTGCGCATGCCTCCATCAGGTAGGTCATGGTGCTGATGTAGGTGTAGAATCGGGCTCCTACGTCCTGAATATCAAAGATGATTATATCAAGTCCTTGTAACTGTTCGGCAGTAGGTTTACTGTTCTTTCCATAGAGCGAAACGACAGGCACACCCGTTTTTGCGTCTACCGCATCAGTTACATGTTCGCCATCAGCAGCATCACCCCGAAAGCCATGTTCAGGCCCAAAGATTTTTTTTACGTTTACTCCAAAGGTTACGAGGGTATCGACTAAGTGTGTTTTCCCTACAAGGGCCGTATTATTTACAACCAGGCCCACGCTCTTGTTGGCCAACTTTGGCAGTAATTGATCTAATTGTTCGGCTCCAACCGCAAGTTTTTCCTTATTAATTTGTGCTGAGCAGGAAGTGCTCAACAAAAACACTGCGATAACCCAAATCCTGATCATTTCTTTTTATTTTGGCCGAAGTATATATTCAAAATTAAGCCATTCCTTGAACCTTTCGTACTTCATATCAAAAAGAATCCGGCATACTGAAGGGAATAGCTTTTCAAGTATCATCCATAAAATTGCGGTAGCCAGCATTGCCATTGGCTTGGCAGCGGCTATCGTCTCATTTCTGATCATGCAGGGATTTCAGTCCGCGGTCAAAAATAAAATTTACGGTTTTAGTAATCACCTGCTCGTCACAAAATATACCATGAGCAATGCGGTGGAAGAACAACCTTTCGATTTTAAGATCAGTTTATACAGCGAGCCGGCTCAATTTGGGTTTGTAAGGCATGTGCAGGAGTTTAGCCATAAAGCCGGATTAATTAAAACTGATACTGAAGTACTAGGTGTTGTGTTTAAAGGCGTGGGGAAAAGTTTTGATGTATTGAGATTCAATGAAAACTTGATTGAAGGAAAATTTATTCACTTTCCGGATTCAGGTTATTCCAATGAGGTATTATTAAGCCGCGTGATTGCCAATAAAATCAATGCAAAAACCGGTGATGATATCGTAATCCATTTTTTTCAGAATCCACCAAGGTTTCGAAGATTGACTGTTAGTGGTATTTATGAAACCAACCTTTCTGATTATTTCGACAGCAAAGTGATTATGGGAGATATTCGAATGGTGCAGCGACTAAATGATTGGTCACCCAATGAAGCAGGTGGATTAGAGATACAAGTTGACTTGAATTCTTATAATGAATTTACACTTTGGCGCGATGACTTCTCCCGGTATGTGTCATATGTTCAGGAAGAAGTTGACAATGATCCAGAAGTTGCAAATAAATTTTTTGCAACGATTTCTGCACTCCTTGACTATAAATTTGATTTTGATAAAGTTGCGATGGAAGAGTCTGCCCGGCAGATTGGTGAATCGATGGATTATGACTTGTACCTTGAAACCGTACGCGATAAATATATTCAGGTATTTGAGTGGCTCGACTTAATTAAGCGCCAGGTAAAAATTTTGCTGGTGGTAATTTTAGTGGTGGTGTGTGTAAACATGATCTCAGTAATATTGATTTTGGTGATGGAGCGCACGCAAATGGTTGGAATTTTAAAAGCAATGGGAGCGCAAAATCGATTTATCAGGTCTGTTTTTTTATACAATGGTATGAACCTTATTGCGAAGGGACTTTTCTTTGGAAATGTTGTAGGCCTTGGAATTTGTTTTCTTCAAGACCAGTTTAAGTTCATTTCGTTAAATCCGCATGATTACTACATGGAATATGTGCCGATTCAATGGAGTTGGGCTACGGTAGTGTTATTGAATGTGATAATTTTTGTTACCGTACTTATCGTACTCCTTTTACCCACGCGTTTTATTACCCGCATCAATCCCATTCAGGCGATTCGATTTGATTAATCGGGTACCACAGGATGTAGATAATCTCTACAGATTTCCTAAATAGGTGAAAAATTAATTGGATCATATTAATCTAATAGTCAAGTAGATATAAAGTTTTTTTCGGTGTTGGTCCATCCAGCCTACCGTTTGTTACTCTACGTGTAGATTAAACACAAAAGTTATGACACAGAAATTGATACTTGGAGTGATTGCAATTGCTTTTTTAAGCAGTTGCAACGTAAAAGAAAACAAAGAATTGAAAGCCAAAGTCGACTCGCTCAATGTAGAGTTGATTAACAGCAAACAAACGGCTGCCGTTCTACACGAAGTTAGTGTGATGTTAGATTCTATTGAATCCAGCAGACTGATCCTGAGATCTGGAGTGGTTGAAGGTACAGGTTACAATGATTATGCGGGTCGCATGGGGAATCTGAACACTTACATAAAAGAAACTCAGATCAAGTTGGATGAAATGGAAGCTTCATTGAAGAAGACCAGAAATTCCTCTGCTGCCTATGCCGCCATGGTTAAGAAACTGAAGACCGAGTTGGAAACGAGCACACAACAAGTTGCTGCTTTACAAATTGAAGTAGAGAAGTTCCGCGCTGATAACCAGCTAATGGCTCGCACGGTTGTTCAAAAGGATTCTTTGCTCAACAATAACGCGGAGATTATTAAGGTGAAAGAACAAGATATTGCAACCTTGGAAACTAAAGTACAGGACATAAGCACCAATGCTACGCTTACTCAAGCTGATCTTTTGTATGCGCAGGGTCAGGCATTAGAGACGGCTGCTGCCCGAACCAAACTGGCACCACGCAAGAAGAAGGACACGCAACGTGAGGCTCTTGAGCTTTATAAACAATCTTTTTCATTAGGGAAGCAAGAGGCTAAGGTAAAAATAGAAGAGCTGGAGAAAGAAGTCAGTTAGGTGGGGTTTAGCTGACTACCAACCTACCGGGAATACCTGGTAGGTTTTTTTATGCTATTAAGCCTATGTGTTAAGTGCGGAAAATAGCAATCAACTTGGTGCATTGTCCTACAATCTAACCTGATGATTTAAATCATTGATTTGTATAACGTTCTAGCCATGAAAGGCTTGTAGGGTCTTACTCGCGTGGCACATGGATGGTAAACAAGGTTGTGTAGATAAAAAATTTTAAACTAAAAAAAGTATGAAAAAGGTAATTGCAATTTTGTCGTTTGTAGTGTTAGCTGGAACTACACAAGTAGTGAGTGCTCAGGTAGCAGAAAGTCCTGTAAAAGAGGTTGCTCAACAGGATGAGAAAGTGAAAATTACTGTGGACGAACTTCCCGCTGCAGTGAAGAAGACCCTGGAGGGTGTGGATTATGAGGGATGGAACATTGAAACGGTTCTTCATAATAAGACAAAAGACTCTTATGAGCTGCAAGTGAAGAAAGATGCTGATGAAAAAACGTTGAAATTCGATAAAGAAGGGAACTCAATCGTATAATTAGTAGCGCTTAGATCATTTGAAATAAAAAAGAAAGCCGGAGTCGGCTTTCTTTTTTATTTTTAACCCATGGCATCAATTTTAGTGATTGAGGATGATCGCACGTTTGCACGTATTCTTGAGGGCTTTCTTGTTAAACAAAACTTTAAGGTAACGGTCTGTTATTCCGGCAATGAGGGTCTAAAGCTATTTTCAGAACAAACCTTTCAGCTTGTTTTGTTGGATTACCGATTACCTGATTCCAATGGCCTCGAAATTCTTGAGGCGCTGAAAAAGATCCAACCAGAAATAGTGGTGATCATCATGACAAGTTTCTCAGATATACGCACAGCTGTTAAAGCTATTCGAGCCGGTGCATTGGAGTATATCACCAAGCCTGTTAACCCAGAAGAATTATTGATGCTGTTAAAAGGAGCTCTTGAAAAAGAAGTACCGGCTCCTTTGAAAAAATCAGCACTTCCTGAATTTGTGGAGGGGAAAAGCAATATCTCCAGGCAACTTCAGGAGCATATTCGCCTGGTTGCTCCCACCGACCTTACTGTAATCATTCAGGGTGAAAGCGGTACCGGAAAGGAACATGTAGCTCGATCCATTCATCAATTAAGTAAACGATCCGCCAAGCCTTTTGTAGCTGTTGATTGTGGTGCTTTATCAAAGGAACTGGCAGCCAGTGAATTGTTTGGCCATCTTAAGGGATCCTTTACTGGCGCTGTAAATGATAAAAAGGGACAAATAGAGGTGGCTCAAGGTGGTACCTTATTTCTGGATGAAGTTGGCAATTTATCCTATGAGGTTCAGATAAAGTTGTTACGAGCTATTCAGGAAAGAATTATCCAACCCCTTGGTAGTAACAAAGAGATTAAGGTAGATGTGCGCATTATTACTGCTACCAATGACGACCTATATGAAAGTTCCCGGACAGGAACCTTCCGGGAAGATCTTTATCATCGGCTGAACGAATTCAAGTTACAGGTTCCACCGCTCCGTTTTCGCCTAGAGGATTTAAATGAATTCATTGAGTTTTTCAGAATAAAGGCGAATGAAGAGCTGGGCAGAAATACAAAGGGTTTTTCTGCTGAGGTGATTGAACTCTTTAAGAAATATGATTGGCCCGGTAACTTGCGTGAGATGAAAAATGTAATTAGGCGCTCTGTTTTATTAACGCAAGATTCCATTATTGACGCGGTCACCTTACCCCCTGAAATGGTTGAAGCCATTAGCGCCTTAAGTAATGGGGTGAACAATATGCCTGGTGGTAATCCCTATGATTTAAAAGCTCAACAAGAAATCAACGAACGGGAAACCATCATTAAAATTCTACAAGAAGTAAAGTATAACAAATCGAAGGCTGCACGCCTGCTCAATATTGATCGGAAGACGCTGTATCTAAAAATGGAGAAATATAACATTGAATAGACTAGAGCGACTTTGTTGCTATTAAATTTTCTGACATTTCTTTTTTAAAAGCCCGCAGTTGTTGAATAACAAAATTTAACTCCGGAATTTCAGTAGTCCTTTTTCCTGTATGCAATTTCTGTTCAATATTTTTTAGTTCATTAGACAGATACCTTGCCCCAAATTGACCTACCCGCCCTGCCAGTTGGTGAATAATTTCTCGTGCACCCATCGCATCCTGATCAAGCAATCTCTTTTCAAGGTCCATCAGGTTTTTGGAGGTTTCAGTCACAAACTCTGAGATGATGGAATTGAGCAAGCCCTGATCACCAAGTGTCATTTTTTTCAGATAACTTAAATCAATTTCGTTTGCGTGCTTTGTTTCTTCAATCTTTATAGATTGTATTCCCAGGCATTCCAAGAAATCCTGTTCCCGAAAAGGTTTTGTGAGAATCCGGTCAAAACCACTTTGCATAATCGAAGCACTTTCTTGTGGTAACACATGCGCGGTCAGGGCCACCAGCACGAGATGGGGTGCGCGGGCTTTTAATTGTTTACATAATTCAACTCCATTGAGTGTAGGCATGCGAATATCCAGAAAGATCACTTTCACATTCGTTAAGTCTTCTGTTAACACTGAAATTGGGTCCTGAAAAGTTCTATGTTCTACTCCACTATTTTCTAAAATGAGACTGCAGAGTTTGAGAATCAGAGGATCATCATCAATAACCCAAACAGGTCCAGCAAAGAAATCGGGTATGGACAAGGGAATATCTTTGTCCCGAATAGGTGCTAAATCTTTTTGAAAAGTAAGAGTAACAGTAAACTCTGAACCCACACCAGGTTCACTTTTTACTTGGATAGTTCCATGTTGTAAATCGATTAGTTTCTTTACAATGGATAGACCAAGACCTGAACCTCCATAGTGTCGATTAATATTTCCTGCCCCTTGTTCAAATTGTTTGAAAATGCGTTCCTGATCTTCAGCAGGAATTCCTTTTCCGGTATCAGACACTTGAAATTGAAAACTGATGGTGCTTTCAGTTTCTTTAAGCACCTTCCCGGTAAAATGTACACTTCCTGCAGTGGTGAATTTGATGGCGTTGCTCAGCAGGTTGTATAATATTTGTCTTAGTCGAAAAGAGTCTCCGAGTACCTGGTTGGATGAATCTTCAATATGTATGATGTAATCTAATTTTTTTTGATCTGCTTGAACTTGAATAACGGAAGCGATTTCATGAAGCAGATCCTCTAAACAGAATGAGTCTTGTGAAAGCGTAAATTGTCCGGACTCAATACGACTATAATCCAGTACTTCGTCTACAATATGGAGTAGATGTTCAGATGATTGCTGAATCGCATGTACAATATCCGGTTTTTGCGAATCTTTAAGTTGTTCAGAAAATCCAATAATCGATTGAAGCGGTGTGCGAATCTCGTGACTCATATTCGCCAGGAAACGTTGTTTCACTTGTCCCAGCTGCTCGGCCTCATTTTTTGATTTTATCAATTGAAGCCTGTAATAATTGCTGCGCGAGATGTCTACCATAATCAGGAAAACCAGCAAGGCAGCCAGCAAGAAAAAGACAATTATAATAATTCCGATCCGGCTAATGCTCGAGGATACTACTCCCGCTGCTTCGGTATTTTTATTTTCAATCAGCATCATCTCTTCGGCCTCTACTTCTTGAAGGATTGACAACAGTTGATTGATCAACGTAATATTTGTATTGATCAGGTTAAGCTCGCGCCCCAGCATTTCTTTGGTTTGCACCTGCTGGTCTTCATCCAGCTTTTTCATGATGCGACCAATTTCTACAATAGCACTGTCTTGTTTAGCTACCGCCAACGTATCCACCTGGGTGTTAATTTCTTCAGTAATGGATACTCTATTGACGGAATCTTTTTTCTTGCCTCCGAACAATCGACCCAAAAAATTCCGTTTTTTTTCCTCCGGTAAATAGGTGGTTGTGGTTGTTTTGGTTTGACTGGTTGTCACGCTACTATCGGCTGTTGGTTTACGTTGCACTAATATTTCGGAAAGCGAATCGAGCTGATAGGAGAACGATTTGTTGGATATGAGCTCTGATTTTAGCTTAAGGTAATCCAGGAGCAGATAGTCTCGCTTAGCCAGAATTCGTTTCATGGTCCGAAGCCTTGCTGTTTGTTCACTATTTTCCCAATGCATGGTGGATAGGGAATCAAGGGTGGCGGCCAATTTTTTAGATTCCTGTAAAAATGCCCGATACGGCTTGTTTGGATTTTTAATAGCGTCTGCCCGTTGTTCCTGGTCAAGTCGGGTAATCTGTTCAAAAAGACTATTAAGGGCCTTTAATTTTTGATTGGGTACTGAAAGTTCGTCTACCTTAACAAGCAAACTGTCAAAACTTATGTAGGTAGTGATCATCGCCAGCCCAATAGCCAGGCAGGCCAGGAAAAAGGCAGCAATTACTTTTCCCCGCAAAGGGGATAAAAATGATTTTTCCTTCATGCGTGTATAGCCACCACTACTATGCCAGATATTTATGTGAACGAATATAGGAACTAAATGGTGGCTATGCGTTAATGAAGTTTAGGTGTCTCTTTTAAAAGCCTTGGCCAAACCGGTATGTTGGGATTTTTTACATCCATGTTTGTAAATTCAGAATCATAAATGCTATCTGAATGATGATTAGGAGATAAGTTATTGCTTTGTTAAAAATTGAATCCTTCGAAAGGAAGACGATGGAAATAATTGCTAGTAATAGTAATGTCACCGATATAAACCTGAGTGAAAGCCAATCCGGAAAAAATTGAATGAAGTTATTTATGCGTGCTTCCTGTGATTGGTAAATAGTAAATGAATAAATCCAAATTGACCAACTGTAAATATTTAGAAGGATGGAGATGAATACCAGAAATCTTTTTGAACTCTTCACGGTAAGTATACAGTATTCTTTAACTTCTAATAATGCTTAAGTTTCAATGCACGCAAAAAAGTCCTATGAGGGAATGTACTTTTTAAACCAACTCTGTATGGTCATTTGCATCACACCAAAAAATGCTTCCTTAAAAATTCCGGCCGACATTTTGGACTGGCCACGGGTACGGTCAGTAAACACAATAGGCACTTCAGAAAGGAGAAAGCCGTATTTCCACGTTAAAAATTTCATTTCAATCTGAAAGGCGTAGCCCACAAACTTTATCTCGTCTAGCGGAATTGTCTCCAGCACTTTTCTGCGGTAACAAACAAAGCCTGCTGTTGTGTCGTGTACAGGAATGCCGGTAATTAATTGAACATACTTGCTGGCAAAGAAGGAGAGTAATACCCTGCCCATAGGCCAGTTGACTACGTTTACTCCCGTAGCATAACGCGAACCAATGGCAAGGTCCTGGCCCCACTCAGCACATGTTAAATATAGATTGACAAGGTCTTTGGGGTTGTGAGAAAAATCAGCATCCATTTGAAGGACAAAATCGTATTGATGCTGCATGGAATACCGGAATCCTTCGATGTAAGCGGTGCCCAAACCCGATTTGCCGGGACGCTGCAACAAGTGCAACCGGGTTTCTTGTTCAGTATTATAATTTTTCTGCAAATCCTTAACAAGGTCAGCAGTGCCATCGGGGGAGTTATCATCTACGATAAGGATATCGAAATCTTTGGGTAGCGAAAATACCGCATCAATGATAAGGGTGATATTTTCCTTTTCATTATAGGTAGGTATAATGACAATCGCGTTGTTCAAAAGCCTTTTGGTTTTGCCTGTGTGAAGTATTTCAGACTTAACAAATCTAGATAAAAGAGGTTGGGAAACAATCACCCCAAAGGCTAACCCTACAGGAAATTAGACCGCTGGTTGGTTTGAATTGACAGAATGCCTTATCATTGAGGCCGAAACCATAGAATTTCATGAATAAATGCATTTTTCTTGACCGCGATGGGGTACTGAATAAAGATAATCCAAACTATACCTATCAGGTTGAGAACTTCGAAATTCTGCCGGGGGTGGTGGAGGCTTTGTTGGAATTAAAAAGTGCCGGGTTTTTATTGGTAGTTGTTACCAATCAATCGGGCATTGCACAAAAACTTTATACGCAACAACAGATGGAAGCTTGCCATGCCTATTTTCAGAAAGCCTGTGGCAACCGGATTGATCATTTCTATTTTTGCCCATACCATCCATCGGTTACGGCTTCGTTGGCTCGTAAGCCGGGCTCCTTAATGTTTGAGAAAGCCATTGCACGATTTGACATTGATATTACTCAATCCTGGATGGTAGGGGATCGGGGTCGTGATATTATTCCTGCCCGTGAGTTGGGCATTCGTACTATACAAATCGGGCATGAGATTGAAGCTGAAAACCGGGCGGATTACCAGGTTGAAAATTTACTTGAAGCAGCCCGATTAATTCTTACCTAAATCAAAAGGTCAATTTCAGCTTTACAATAGGTTCGGCCAATCTTGGAAAGCTACCTGCGGTATATATGCGGTCCGACAATTTTTTGTTTGTAAAATAGCTTTCAGGCGTTACGCGCATAGAAAGATTAACTGACTTCTTATTACTTAGACCCAGGTTAAGTTTGTCCGTCAAGTTTTTGGTCTTATAGGAACGGAATACAGCCTGATGCGCTATCAACGCTAGCACCGATGGAACTCCAATAATTACGCCTGGGGAATCGGTTGAAGTCATAGCAACAATACCGAGGCCAATCAACGCAGCTCCTCCTGATGTTAAATTGATGGTGCTGCCTTGCCTTCTGGTTAGCTGTACTCCTTTTACCATTCGTTGGCCGATAATTGTACCTGCCATTGCAGTTGCAGCAGGTATTAACAGCAATCCAGATGTTTCACCTGAATCAATTGATGCGGCTGCAAGGGTGGCACCTAGCCCCGTAGAAATTAACGTAAACGACCCGATTACATTAACATCACCCAATGTATAACTATACTTTTTTGAAACACTGTTTCCAATGAACAAACCACTTATACCACCAGCCAACAATGAAACCCCATATAGATTTGAATTATCAACTTCGGCAGCAGCCAATCCAAGCAAGGTAACTCCGGGCACAAGCAGTCCATAATGTCGCATCATTTCAATATGACCTTCCGTGAAGGTATTTCTTTTTCCATATTGAAAACCAGCTTCACCAAGGGCAATACTACCCACACTGGAAAGTGCAAAGGCTAATCTTCCTGTACCTTCATTCTCCCCGCCAAGTGCCAAGCCAAGACTCGCTCCATACAATAGCCCCAAAAACTTTCCTGAGTTGGAAGCCCGCACGGTATTGTAACTTATACCTTCATATTTTTTAGGATTTATTATCGGACCTAACTGCCACAGCCCAGCTGTTATAAGAGGAATCCCCACCGCGGCTGCACCGTCAATCTCAAAGGCTGCAGAAAAACTTGCGCCATAGTATAAACCGTAGATACCATTGGTGAATCTGTCACGTGGCCTAAAATCAAAATCATCTTGTTGGGGTGATGGAGATACAGCGGTAGCAAGCTCTTGGTCCCATTGGCTTTTCATCTGCTCATATTTCATCTTCTCTTCCTCGGACATTCGCTTGTAATAGTTGTCCAGGTAGGCTTCGTAATCAGTGAAGTACGCAGACTCATTGTCGGTCAACACCTCACCCTTCTGCATTTTTTCCTTGATCTTTTTGTAGGTGTCCTTATTGGATTCTGTCCAATAACCGCGAGCAGAATATAATTCCTGAGCAACTGTTGGGATGCCATAAACCAGCGACACTAAGAACAGCAATACGATAAAAGGTTGTTTATTTACTTTCATGAAAGAATTTACATTGGCTTATTACGACCTGTAACACAGACATTCACGTAAGTAAATATAATCAGAACTTTTATCTCATTCTGTCTCTACTTCTACTAATTCTTTTGCTAATTTTTGTTGCAGTTCATAGGGCACAGGTACATAGTCAGCAAACTGTTGATTGAAACCGGCACGTCCTTGTGACAAGGAGCGTAAGGAAGTTGAATACCGATCGAGTTCGGCTAACGGAGTTTTTGCTTTTATCACCTGGTAGTTGCCCAGCGTATCGATGCCAACAATCATGGATCTGCGCGTTTGCAAATCGCCGATCACATCGCCCATAATTTCTTCAGGCACTCTTACTTCCAGATCGTAAATGGGTTCCAGCAACTGAGGCTCCGCTTTCATGAAAGCATCTTTGAAGGCCATCATGCCTGCTATTTTGAAAGAAATGTCATTGGAATCTACCGGGTGCATTTTGCCATCATGCACCATCACGCGCACATCGCGCACATAGGAACCTGTAATAGGACCTTCTTCCATTTTTTCCATCACGCCCTTTAGGATGGATGGAATAAACCGTGCGTCAATCACGCCCCCCACAATGCAATTGTAAAAAACCAACTTACCGCCCCATTCTAGATCAATAATTTCTTTGCCACGCACGGTAAATTCTTCAGGTTCAGGCATGCCTTCATAATAAGGCTCAATTTTTATGTAGACTTCGCCAAATTGGCCCGCTCCACCGGATTGTTTTTTATGCCTGTAACTGGCACTGGCAGGTTTGCGTATTGTTTCTCGATAGGAAATCCGCGGGCTAATAAAATCCACATTTAATTTATACATGTTTTCTAAAAACCATTTGCAAACGGTAAGATGTAATTCACCTTGTGCAGAGACAATTAACTGCTTCAACTCTTTGGAGTATTCTACACTTAAGGTGGGGTCTTCCTGGTGAATCTTACCGAGCACTTCACCAATTTTCTCGTTGTCATTTTTACTCTTCGCAATCACGGCTACGCGAATGCGGGGTTGTGGAAAAACAATGGGCTTGACGGTTACTTCAAAATTTTTGGCATGCAGAGTTTGATTTGTGAATGTGTCTTTCAACTTAAGGGTGGCACCAATATCACCTGCCACCAGTTTGTCAACCGGATTGCGGTTTTTTCCATCCATGATAAATAGTTGGTGAATTCGTTCCAAAGCTCCCGTTTGGCTATTGATTAATTCTGAACTCGTGGTTACTTCACCCGAGATCACTTTAAAGAAAGAAAGCTTGCCGAGGTTGGGCTCCAGGTGTGATTTAAATACAAATAATACCGTAGATGCAGTAGGATCGCAGGGGATTTCTTTGCCTTCGGTAGTGATCTCAGGTTTTGCTTCACGTGGTGTGGGGGCTACATTATCAATGAAGCCCATCATGCGTCCCGTGCCCATATTTTTCTTGGCAGACATTACGAACACCGGAAATACATCATGGTGAATCATGCCTTCTTTTAGTCCTTGTCTTAGTTCATCTTCATCCAGCGTTCCTTTTTCAAAATATTTTTCCATCAACTTCTCATCATTTTCAGCAGCCTTTTCCACCAACTCATTATGGAGTCGATCGGCTTTTTCTTTTTCATCGATCGGTATAGGCAATTTTTCAGGTTTACCTCCATCTGCTGGAAAACGGTACAGAACCATTTTCAGCAAGTCTATGATTGCATTGAAATCGGCACCCTGATTAACTGGGTATTGCATTTGTGTAACCTTGCCGCCAAAATGCTGTTTCAACGAAGCAAGTGAATTTTCAAAATCTGCTTTGGGGTGATCAATCTGATTGATGGCAAAAATGACAGGCTTGTTAAATTCTTCGGCATAATTCCAGATGAGTTCGGTACCCACCTCTACACCGTGACTTGCATGAATAACCATCACACAGGTATCGGCTACGCGAAGCGAGGCTATCATTTCTCCGGCAAAATCATCAAGCCCGGGAGTGTCAATAATATTTATTTTATAATCTTTCCATTCAGTATGCAGGGGAGTGGCAAATACAGAATTGCCGCGCTCTTGTTCTATTTCATGATAATCGCTGATCGTATTTTTTCCTTCAATGGTACCTCTTCGATGTGTAATACCGGCTTCAAAGAGCATGTCTTCGGCAAGAAGAGTTTTGCCGGATTTGGGCGCCCCCAGCAAGGCAATATTTTTGATATGCTTGTCATCGTAGATTTTCATGGCAGATAGATTTTAGGGTGGAACATAGACGGGAATCGATGAATTGAAGATACCCGTTACAGAGAATGGATAAAAATGATTTTAATCATGACGGAACATGATTACTGTTTTTGATTAGTTTTCTGGTCTTTTTGGCTCCCAGGAAGTGAGCAGCGGTAGGTTATAGCATAGTAATCGATCCATACATGCCGAGCGCTGGATAGAGACAATAAAAAAAGCCAGATTAACCTGGCTTTTGATTTTAGATTCTTTGATTAGGGGTTCAAAGGCTGTCCTTCACTTTGGTAGCCGAGCAATTTCATCATGCTTTCGCTGGTTTGTTCTTTTGCAAACAGTTCGGTGGTGATTTCACCGTCTTCGTTGCGATTAATCAGCACGTGCTTGGGGGCCGGTATTAAGCAATGTTGAATGCCTCCATATCCGCCTAAGGATTCCTGGTAGGCACCCGTATGGAAGAATCCGATGTATAGAGGCTCTTCATCGGTAATCATTGGCAAGAAAACCTCTCCGGTGTGCGCTTCCGAGTTGTAGTAGTCATGACTGTCGCATGTAAGGCCGCCAATATTTACTTTATGATAGGGATCATCCCACTTGTTTACTGAAAGAAGAATATATTTTTGATTGAGGCCCCAAACGTCTGGTAAGTGTGTAATGAATGAGCCATCAATCATGTACCAAAGTTCTTTATCGTTTTGCAACTTCTGATCCACCATGGAATATAAAACAGCCCCGCTTTCGCCTACGGTAAAACTTCCAAACTCGGTGAAGATATTAGGTACAGGAACGTTATTCTTTTCACAAATCCATTTGATGTTTTCCACGATCTGTTCAATCATGTACTTATAATCAAACTGAAACGTAAGGGATGTTTTGATGGGAAAGCCGCCACCAATGTCAATCGAATCCAGTGTATCACAAATCTTTTTCATTTCGCAATACTTGAAAATAAATCGACTTAGCTCGCTCCAGTAATAAGCCGTATCTTTAATTCCCGTATTGATAAAGAAATGCAGCATTTTCAGAGAAGCTTTACCGCTGGGCTGAATTTTCTCTTTGAATAACGGAACGATGTCGCTGTAGCGAATGCCTAAACGGGATGTATAAAACTCAAACTTCGGTTCTTCATCGGCAGCAACACGAATCCCTACCTGATATGGTTTGTTAACATTTTTCTCGTAGGTATCAATCTCGCTCAGGTTATCCAGAATGGGGATGCAATTGAATCCATCATTGAGTAAATCGGTGATATACTCTTTGTACTTGGGCATCTTGAAGCCATTGCAAAGGATGAAGGTGTCTTTGGTTATTTTGTTACGCTCATACATGGTGCGCACAATCGGAATATCAAAAGCTGATGAAGTTTCAATGTGAACATCATTGTTTAAGGCTTCTTCCAATACAAAATCATAATGCGATGATTTTGTGCAATAACAATAGGTGTATTTTCCGTTGTATTTAAAACGCTCAATGGCATTGTTGAAGGTTGCCTGCGCAAAACGAATGTTCTCACTGATGCGAGGCAAGTAGGTAATCTTGAGGGGAGTTCCATATTGCTTGATGATGTCCATGAGGGGAACATCGTTGAACAATAACTCATGGTCGCGAACTTTAAATTCTTTCTGTGGGAATTCAAAGGTCTGTTCAATCAGCTCACGGTAACTCTTCATTTCGGCATACTTGGGTTTTGAGAAGAGGTGCAATATTGAGATAATTTTGCCATCTTTGCAATACATTAAAAACCCCATGGTTAATCACATTTCCCGCATGATATTCAACCCTGTTCCCACAGGTCTTCATGCCTTGCCCGACTACTGACGGGCTGGAAATGAGGCCTTTTTGGCCATTTTTTTTAAGATTATCCTATTTATTCAAAGATTAATTACCAGTTCCTGTGAAAGAGATAAAGATCATCGAAGTAAAATCCGAAATCGGTGCCGGTACCCGGGGTGCCAGTTTAGGCGTTGAAGCGATGAAAATCGCAAGCCTGGACTTGAAATCAGATCTGTTCCGAAAATTTGATTCTATCGAAGTTGAGAATGTGAATGAACTTTTGTTTGACGGTGCTGAGCATGCCTATGCGAAATTTATCGATGGGGTTCTCATCATGGAAGAACGTGTATGCCTGGAGGTGTATGAGCAAATATTTGATGACTACTTTCCGTTGATCATGGCGGGCGATCACTCTACCGCGTATGGTACGATTGCAGGAATAAAAAAAGCATTTCCTAAAAAGAGACTAGGTGTTATTTGGATTGATGCCCATGCCGACATGCACACTCCTTTTACAACGCCTTCCGGCAATATGCATGGAATGCCCTTAGCGATGGCCTGTGGTTTTGATAACTTCGAATGCAAAGTAAATGATCCGCGAGGCGAAACCCTGGATTATTGGGAACAAATAAAAAACGTAGGCATGCAAGGCCCCAAGATTTTACCTGAAGATCTTGTTTATATAGCCGTGCGCGATCTTGAAAAACCTGAGAATTACCTGATCAATAAATACAACATCAACTTCCTGGAAGTAGAAGATGTAAAAAAATCAGGAGCTGCTGTCGTGGCAAAGAAAGCGTTGGCTATGCTTGATCATTGTGATCTGATTTATGTTTCCTTTGATGTGGATAGTATTGATAGCCGTTTCTCTACAGGAACCGGTACTCCCGTACCCAATGGATTAACCGTAGAAGAAACCAAGGTGTTGAATGCAGAACTTTGCAAAGATCCTCGGGTGTGTGCATGGGAAATTGTGGAGGTTAATCCTACACTTGATACCGAAAACCGCACTGCGGAAAGCGCCTTTGAAATCATGGAGGCTTCGGCTAAGTCGATCATGAGCCGCCTGGTGATGGTGGAGTAATGAGTTTATTAAATCAGTCTCTATTTTTTTTCTTCTGCAAGTTTAGTAAGTGCCTTAATGGTACTCATCATATTACTTCTGATCACCGGATCGGTGAACATGCGTGGGATACTGCTGGGCATGGATAAAATTCTATAGGTAACTTTTACCTGGTGTTCAGTTTGTTGTTCAAGCCGCCAACTGCCGGCTAATTCCATCCGGGTTACGCCTTTGTAAACGGGTGCCAATTTGGGATCAAGCACAGATTGAAATGCAATAAAAAGTTCTTTTCCAGGAATTTTTTCAGTTAAGTCATACCGTAAAAAGTGATCCTGATCACTCACCGGCCAGGGAATATCATGATAGGAATATTCATACCAAAACGCAGTGTCGGATTGAAGATAAACTTTAAAATCACTCACATGTTTCTGCCAGATTTTAATTTTGGATTCATCTTTGAGGATCGAAAGGATTTCATACATGGAGGTGTTAATGAGAAATTCACTTTTAACTTCTCTGGCATTCACCACAGGTACTTTGCCTGGAAAAGTGATCCAACGTTCATAAATAAAAACTGGCGAGTCTTCTTTAACCAGATCGAATTTTACATTTTCATGATCCTGTGCATGGGTATTAATTGCAACAAGCAATAATAATGGCAGGCAAGAAACAAATAAGCGACCTTTAGCAAATAGAATCACACGCGGTATCATTGTCAAAATTCAAAGATAATTACTTTAACTCTATGACAATTAGCAGAAGCAAAACCCCTACCAGTAAAATTTTGCCCCACCATAATTTGGGCATTAAATCCTTGATTCAATCTCAAAGCCTCTAACCTGCAAGACAGTAAACCATTATAGGCTCACATAAAGTGATTTTTTGCCGCTCAAACCTTGGACAACAAAATCAGAATAATCTATTTCTAATTTTGAATAAGGTTTTATAGTAAAACCAGGGATTTCTACCTCAACATATAAACCATGAAAAAATTACTTTACATCCCGCTTGCGTTGCTGCTGGTGGGAGCGTGCAAGCAAACACCTGATTCAGACGCAAAACGTGTAGTCATTACAGGAATAGATCCTACAAAAAAACCGGGCGATGATTTTTTCACCTACGCAAACGGCATTTGGTACGACAGTGCGCAGATACCGGCCAGTCAAACTGGCGTAGGCTCTTACTCATTTTTAAACTTCCCGCAGCGAATACGCATGCAGGGAATTTTGGATAGCGTTTCAAAAGCCAGCCATGTTTCAGGTACCATTGAACAGAAAGTGGCTGATTTTTACACTTCGGGTTTAGACCTTGCCACCATTAATAAACGGGGCTATGAACCTATTAAACCGATCCTTGCACGTATTGATGCGATTGCCGATGTGCCAACGTTAATCACTTTTGTGGCCGAAGAACAAAAGGTTGGCGATATATCTATCATTGGCTTTCGGGTTGGTCCTGATTCCAGACGCAGTTCGGTAAACATTGTTAATTTATCACAAACCGGAATCGGGTTGCCAGAGCGTGATTATTATTTCCGTGCGGATTCTTCTACGCTTGCTATTCAGGCAGCCTACAAAAATTACATTGCCACCTTGTTTGAGTTAACCGGTACGGATGCTGCTACCGCTGCAAAGAATGCTGAAGTAGCTTATGAAATTGAAAAACAAATTGCTGCTTCTCACAAAACTAATATTGAGCGCAGAAATGTGCAGACCAACTACAACAAACTAGCCGTTGCCGACATTACCAAAAAACAACCGAACATTGGCTGGGCGTCATTATTGAATGCTCTCGGCACACCCGTAGACTCGGTGAACATGCAACAACCGGTATACTACGATAAGTTGAACGCGTTGTTAAAATCTGTTTCTATCAACGATTGGAAAATTTATCTGAAAGCAAAATCCATCAGCGCGTTTGCTAATTTTTTAAGCGACCCTTTTGCTGATGCCTCGTTTCAGTATTCCAAAATACTAACGGGCCAGGCAGTACGTAAACCACGTGCCGAAGAAATTACGGAGGCGGTAGATCGTTCGTTGGGTCATGCACTCGCGCAGTTGTATGTAAAGAAATATTTTCCCGAGGAGGCAAAGAAACGAATGCGGGTACTGGTGGATAATTTGAAGAAAGCATTTGAAACTCGAATTACTAAACTTGAGTGGATGAGCGACTCTACCAAAACGAAAGCAAAAGAAAAACTCTATGCCTTCACGGAAAAAATTGGTTATCCGGATAAGTGGCGGGATTATTCCAATGTGGAGGTAAGTAAAGATACTTATTTTGAAAACCGTTTGTCGGCCAATAAGAATGACTACCTGTATAACGTGGCTAAAGCAGGCAAGCCTGTTGACCGCACCGAGTGGGGCACTACACCGCCTACGGTAACAGCTTACAACAACCCTACCCTGAACGAAATTGTTTTTCCCGCGGGAATTTTACAACCTCCCTATTTTGATTTGAATGCCGATGATGCGCTCAACTATGGTGGCATTGGAATGGTGATTGGGCATGAGATCACGCACTCATTCGATGACCAGGGTGCTCAGTATGATAAAGACGGTAACGTAAAAAACTGGTGGACGAAAGATGACTTTGAAAAATTCAAAGCCAGAACGCAACAGGTGATTGATCAATACAACACATTTACTGTTTTGGATTCAATACATGTAAAAGGTGCATTAACGGTAGGGGAGAACACCGCTGACATTGCAGGAATAGCCATTGCGTATGATGCCTTTAAACTCACTGAACAAGGACAAGACACCACAAAGCTTGATGGCTTTACACCAGACCAGCGTTTCTTTATTTCCATAGCGCGAATCTGGCGAGTAAAAACACGAGATGAGTTCCTGCGTATGTATGTAAATACAAATCCACATTCCCCGGCTAAGTGGCGTGTGAATGGTCCCCTGATGAACTTCACGCCATTCTACAACGCATTTAATGTGCAACCAGGTGATAAAATGTATAAACCCGAAAATGAGCGGATTGTGGTTTGGTAAGGTGCTTGGGTGACGGGACTTTGGAACGAATAACCCGCCAGATGCCAAAACAACCAGTATAGCTAAGTTTGATAACATTTTTATTCAGGCAAAGAAAGGTTGTCAACCTTTAATCGCTTCCGTATTTTCGCAACAAATTTGAATTAATCATGAGCCAGAACAGACCGATATCCACCTTTATTGAAAAAAACTACCTTCATTTTAATGCAGCCGCACTGGTAGATGCTGCCAAAGCCTATAAAAAGCATATTGCCGAAGGTAAAAAGATGTTGGTTTCGTTGGCCGGAGCTATGAGTACTGCCGAGTTGGGTATCAGTTTTGCCGAAATGATCCGTCAGGACAAAGTGCATATTATTTCGTGTACGGGCGCCAACCTCGAAGAGGACATCATGAATCTGGTGGCGCATTCGCATTATAAAAGAATTCCCCATTATCGCGACCTCACTCCACAGGACGAGTGGGATTTGTTGGGCAACCATTTGAATCGTGTAACCGATACGTGTATTCCGGAAGAGGAAGCGTTTCGCAGATTGCAGGCGCACTTATTTAAAGTATGGAAAGATGCGGAAGATAAGGGAGAACGCTTATTTCCGCATGAGTTTATGTTCCGCATGATCAACAGCGGAGACTTAAAACAGTATTATGAAATCGATCCTAAAAATAGCTGGATGATTGCAGCTGCAGAACGCAACATGCCGATGGTTGTGCCGGGTTGGGAAGACAGCACCATGGGAAATATTTTTGCTTCGTATTGTTTAACTGGTGAGTTGAAAGCAAGCACGATGAAGAGTGGTATCGAATATATGGTGTGGTTGGCCGACTGGTATACCAACAATGCGGGCGAACATGGCATTGGTTTCTTCCAGATTGGTGGCGGTATTGCGGGTGATTTTCCGATTTGTGTGGTGCCCATGTTGCATCAGGATTTAGAGCGTGATGGCGTGCCGTTCTGGAGTTACTTCTGCCAGATCAGCGACAGTACTACTTCGTATGGTTCCTATTCAGGTGCTGTTCCCAACGAAAAAATTACGTGGGGTAAATTAAGTATTGAAACGCCCAAGTTTATTGTGGAAAGCGATGCTACGATTGTGGCGCCTTTGATGTTTGCGTATATTCTGGATCTTTAAACCGCAAAGGACGCAGAGAATCGCAAAGTATCTATGACTGAGAATGAGATTTCAGAAAAGATCATTGGATGTGCGATTCAAGTGCATCGAGAACTTGGTCCTGGACTCTTAGAATCTTCCTATGAGGAATGTCTTTACTTTGAATTGCTTCAGTCAGGTTTGTTTGTGGAAAAGCAAAAAGCCTTACCACTAGTTTACAAAGAAGTAAAACTTGATTGTGGATATCGCTTAGATCTGTTAATAAATTTTAATGTCGTTCTCCTAAAAGGAGGTATTAAATGAGTTGTGAATAAACTTTAACTCTGCGAAATCTCCGCGAACTTTGCGGTTAAATATGAATTTAGACCAGAACCTGAAATCCGAAATACAAAAAGCAATCACTACCCTCTTCAATCAATCGGTAGAACATTTGCAGCTTCAGCCTACAAATATAGAATTTGAAGGTTCGCACACGCTCGTTTGTTTTCCGATAACAAAAATTTCAAAAAAAGGTCCCGAAGAAACTGCGCGAATGATAGGCGATTATCTTCAACAACATTCAGGATTGGTTGCAAGATTTAATGTAGTGAAAGGTTTTCTGAATCTGGTCATCAGCGATGCAGTTTGGATGCAGGTATTTGAATCTATTTATGCTGATCCTTCTTACGGAATCACACCGCCCACCGGAAGAGAGATTATGGTGGAGTATTCCTCGCCCAATACCAATAAACCGCTTCATCTCGGCCATTTGAGAAATAATTTTCTGGGGTATTCGGTTGCCGAAATTTACAAAGCCCTCGGCCATACAGTACATAAAGTTCAGATCATAAACGATCGGGGCATACACATTTGCAAAAGTATGGCTGCATGGAAACTTTTTGGAAATGGGGAAACGCCTGAAAGTAGTGGACTGAAAGGAGATAAGCTGGTTGGAAAATATTATGTAGAGTTTGACAGGAATTACAAAGCGCAGTGCAAACAACTTGAAGAGCAGGGTTTAAGCAAGGAGGAAGCAGAGAAACAAGCGCCCATCATGAAACTCGCAGTGCAGATGCTGCAACAGTGGGAACAAAAAGATGCAGAGACACTTAAGCTTTGGTCTACTATGAACGGCTGGGTCTATACTGGCTTCGACTCCACCTACAAACGTATGGGTGTTGACTTTGAAAAATTGTATTACGAATCCACAACTTATTTATTGGGCAAGGATGAGGTATTGCGGGGTGTTGAACAAGGTGTATTCTTTAAAAAGGAAGATGGCTCCGTGTGGGTCGACTTGACTGCAGATGGACTTGATCAAAAGGTGTTGCTGCGTTCGGATGGCACTTCTGTTTACATGACACAAGACATTGGCACTGCTATTTTACGTTTTCGCGATTTTCCTAAAATTGAAGGCCAGGTTTATACGGTAGGCAATGAGCAGGAATACCATTTTAAGGTATTGTTCCTTATTCTCGGTAAGCTTGGCTATGAATGGGCAAAAAAATGTTATCACCTGTCGTATGGCATGGTGGATCTGCCTACTGGCAAAATGAAAAGCCGGGAGGGAACTGTTGTGGATGCCGATGACCTGATGAACGAAATGGTGGAGGAAGCCGAGAAGCAAACCCGTGAGTTAGGCAAGATTGAAGACTCCACCGAGCAGGAGATTAAAGACCTTTCAGAAATGATTGGGTTGGGTGCATTGAAATTTTTCTTGCTCAAGGTTGATCCTAAGAAACGGATGATGTTTGATCCCAGCGAGTCGATTCAGTTGCAGGGTCATACCGGTCCGTTCATTCAATACACGCATGCGCGGATTAAATCAATCTTAAAAAAGGCAGACTCGTTAAATATTCAGCCCGATGTTGCTTCGTTAAAGAATGTAACTTCATTGGAGCCTGCCGAGCGCGAAGTAATTTTTAAGATTAACCAGTATTCAACTAAGTTGCAGGAGGCCGCCCGCGACTATTCGCCCGCAGTAGTAGCCAACTATGCGTATGAGCTGGCTAAAGAGTACAATCAGTTTTATCAGGCCATTCCTATTTTTAATGAGGCAGATCCCGCTAAGTTAAAATTCAGAATTGCCTTTTCGCAGGTTGCTGCCGACACGATTAAAAAGGCAATGCGACTCTTGGGGATTCAGGTTCCGGAAAAAATGTAACCTGTAAATCCGGTAGGCCGTGAATGATCGTAGAAAGAACATTTACTTAGTTAAAGTTGTTGTACCTTCATAAAACATAAATCCAATGAAATTAATTGTAAGCTTTTTCTTTCTGATTTTTATGACACCAGCCTCAATTTACGATTTCAAAATTGCCTCCCTTGATGGAAAGAGTGTTGATTTCTCTGCCTACAAAGGAAAAACGTTGTTAATTGTAAACACAGCCTCCAAGTGCGGCTACACTCCCCAATATGAAGAATTGCAAAAACTGCACGAACAGTTTGGGAGTAAGATTACAATCTTAGGATTTCCGGCCAATAACTTTGGTGGTCAGGAGCCCGGTACCAATTTGCAGATTGCTGAATTCTGCCAGAAAAACTATGGAGTTTCGTTTCAGATGTTTGAAAAAATTTCTGTTAAAGGTGCCGATCAGCATCCTCTATACGCATGGCTAAAAGAAAAGACCGGTCAGGAGCCCAGCTGGAATTTTTGTAAATACCTTGTGAAGCCCGATGGCACCGTTACTTTTTTTAAGTCATCGGTAAGCCCGTTGGATGCTCAGATTACCGGAGCACTTTAGTAAAGACATGAAAATAAAAATCGCACTTATAATTTTAGCCGCTATGGGACTCTCTGCATTTCTAGCATCAAAACTTTCCGGAAGTAAAAAGGAGCAAGGCCCGGTTGCTGCTTCGATCTATGATTTTAAAATCAAAGGTCTTGACGGAAAAGAGATTGATTTTTCGAAATACAAAGGGAAGAAAATTCTAATCGTTAATACGGCATCTAAATGTGGCAAGACTCCACAATATGCAGGACTGGAAAAATTGCACGAACAGTTTGGCAGCAAAGTAAATGTCTTAGGTTTTCCTGCTAATAATTTCCTTTGGCAGGAGCCCGGCACCAGTGAAGAAATTGCAGCATTTTGTGAAAAGAATTATGGAGTACAATTTCAAATGTTTGAAAAAGTTTCCGTTAAGGGCGGAGATCAGCATCCTCTCTACCAGTGGCTGGAAGCCAAGACCGGTAAAAAGCCGGATTGGAATTTTGCGAAGTATCTCATAAGTGAGGATGGCTCGCAGGTAACTTTCTTTAATTCTTCCGTTCAGCCGCTCGAACAAACTCTTGTTGACAAAATTGTAAATTAGAAAATGCTAAAAAAACTCCTGTCATCGAAACCTTTTGCTTTGGATGCAGGGCTTTTATTGCTGCGGCTTTTCTCAGGGCTGGTGATGATGAACTACGGATGGGATAAGTTGATGAACTTCACGGAGAAGGCAGCCTACTGGCCCGATCCCTTTCATGTCGGAGGTTCTGCCTCGTTAGCATTGACTATTTTTGGTGAGTTGATTTCCCCGTTTTTTATTACCCTCGGGCTGTTTACACGCATTGCGTTAATACCAGCAATCATTAATATGATTATGGCTATTGCCATTGGTCATGTTGGCCAGCCTTTAGATGCCCGTGAGCATGCGTTGTCTTTTTTGATACCTTATCTGGTGTTGTTTTTGACAGGGTCAGGTCGCTATTCCCTAGATTCTTTTGTATTGAAAAAATAATCCGTTTAACGTATAATACGCACATTGACAGTGGCTCGGTGTAGGCTATCCATACCTTGGGCTGAAACGGCATTTGCTTGCTTATCTTTGCATATAGTAAATTGAATAGTTAATAATATGAAATCGCTTAAGATCTTTATTGGGGTAAGTTTAGTGCTGTTGGCAGGAATATTGATCGCATCATGTTCTGAGGATAGTAATACGGCACGTCTCGAAATTCGCTTAACGGATGCGCCTGGAGATTATGAGGAAGTGAACATCGATATTCAGGAAGTAAAGGTGCATGCGAGTGAAGGAGAACAAAGCAGCGGCTGGCAAACTCTTGACATTAATGAAGGTATTTATAACCTGTTGGATTTTACCAATGGACTGGATACGCTCTTAGGCTCAGCAGAACTTCCTGCGGGCAAGGTTTCCCAAATCCGGTTAATTCTCGGAGATAATAATACCCTTAAGCAGAATGACCAGGTGTATGATTTAACTACCCCAAGTGCTCAACAATCGGGATTAAAGTTAAATGTACAGGCAATGCTTACCGAAGGAGTTACCTATTCTATCCTGCTTGATTTTGATGTAGCTCGCTCAATCGTGAGAACAGGAAATGGAAAGTATCTATTGAAACCAGTAATTCGTGCAATTGCTGAGGCCACCAGCGGTGCCATTGAAGGTACAGTTTCTATTCCGCAATCTACCCCTGCAGTTTATGCCATTCATGAACAGGATACAGTAGGCACTTCATTTGCCAATGATCTCGGTAAATTTATGATTAAAGGCATACCCGCAGGCACCTATACATTGTCCTTTGCTCCGGCAACCGGTTACATAATCGAAGATCTTGCGGGTGTGGTTGTAACTACAGGCAGTGTTACCAAAGTAGGTGAAGTAACTGTGGTGGAAGAATAACCAACAAATATTTGAAATGAAAAGGATGGCTGAAGAGTCATCCTTTTTTTTGTGAAAATTAGTAAATTCAATTTGTGAAACGGCAAATTACTTTCCTTATCCTGTTGAGCATGCTATCGGCTCATGCATTTGGCAAAGTTGTTATTCGAGGTAAAATCCGGAATTATGATGGAAAATCAAGTGTTTATTATCAACCAACAATTGAAGGTATTTACACACCTTATTGGAAGGAAATAAAGCCGACAACAACGGGTGTATTTTTTATTGAATTTGAAAACACGGGCTTAGGTATCACAACGGTTAGTTATAAATCAATTCACTACCGATTCATTCACGAGGGCAATTCAAAAATCTATTTTGAGTTGGATCAACAGATTATAAATACGTCAAAGAGAGTAAGTGGATGGAAAAAATATGCTACGTGGGATTCATTAAAACAAATTGCTACGATCAAAATAAGTGGAGACCATGCTGAAATAAATCAGTTTTACAATAAAAATATAAGGTCTTCCTATTGGACCACACGGGAAGTAGGTGGTAACTATTACTCCTATTTGATTTATAAAGCTGAATCTCCGGACCGGGCAATGACTATTCTCGATTCATTAAAAGAGGTTGAGTTCAAACAAATCAATCAACTTCAAAGTAAAGTGGAACCAGAAAATTATTTGATTCAAAAAAAGGAAGAAGAGATTTTTAGATTTTTAACTACCGAAGTGAATGCCTTTTATGGAGCCGTTTTTCTGAATGGCATGTTCTTAAAAAGAAGTAAACATGTTTATACATTACATGAGGACTCATCCGCTAAACCAAATATCTATAATCGAGACTGGGAAGTGATGGTAGAAAGGTTGGTCATCGAGGCGAAAAAAGTGGAAGCCATTCCTAATAGTCCGGATTATAGGGAATTTATAGAATATGTTACTCTTGCCTTAGAAACCTATAAACAATATTATTTCCCTCAAAACTCAGTTCCATTGGACGAGATGGTGATAGACCGCTTATTCCATTACGACACACTTCTCATCAGCGACTCCAAATCAAGATTTGCTTATGAACTCAGCGGCCTACAACTTTATTTGAACGATCAACTCTTTTACTCACCTGCATTACTTCATTCAGTTTATGCTTTGCAGAAAAAATATCCAAAATCTGCCCATATGGATTTTTATAAACCCAGGATTGAAAAATTAAAGGCAAGCCTTGAGGCATCACAGCTTGAGTTTGAGAACGGAAAAATTATAAGCTCGAACTATGGCTCATTAAAAGATTTATTGAAACGATTTGAGGGAAAAAATGTACTTATTGATATCTGGGCTACCTGGTGCCACCCCTGCATTGAAGATTTCAAATATAAAAGCTCAATTCAACCTTATAGGGATAGTTTACAGTTAGAAGTTCTTTACATCTCAATAGACAAGCCGGAATGGGACGACCGCTGGCGCCAAAGCATTAAGATTAATCAATTGGAAGGGCATCATTTTCGGGCCAATAACAAGTTTATAAATGACATGTGGAGTACCATTGGCGATTTACAGGGAGCTATTCCTCGTTATGTATTGATCGATAGGAAAGGAAGTATCTTTAAAAGCACTGCTGCGCGACCCAGCATGGGAAATGAACTACCATCTCAGATAGCTGAGTTAGTTAACAAATTGGATTAGCTTCTTTTTCACCCCTAAAAAACTCCGGTTTCACCGACTTTTCATTGTCGATAACCTGAATCACCTCGCCTTACGCGGGTTTACTCCGTTCTTTTGGGTAATTAAACACAACAAACTATGAGCAACGATAAGAAAAAAATGAGCAGCAGCTTCTGGGTGGGCGCTATCATTCTGGCCATTGGATCTTTATTACTTCTTGACCGACTAGATCTTCTTTATTTTCCCGGCTGGCTATTTTCCTGGAAAACATTTTTAATCGCACTGGGACTTATTATCGGTATCAATAAGAAGTTTGAAGGTATTGGTTGGTTAGTCATGATCTTGATCGGTGGATTTTTCTTGATTGATGACATTCCTGGCTTCCCGTATGATATCGATCGGTATGCGTTTCCGGTAGGCGTGATCATTGTGGGTGTTTTTATTTTGAGCCGTGCCATCTGGGGCTCTACCCAGCGAGAGGCAAGAAAGTCGCTGTGGGGCGATGGAGTGATAACAAGTGATGAAGGCGGGGAAGATTATTTTGATTTGACTACTGTATTTGGAGGCACCAAGAAGAAAGTTTTTTCAAAAAAATTCAAAGGGGGAGAAACTACCACCATTTTTGGGGGCACGGATATAGATCTTACGCAAGCCGATATTGAAGGCACCGTGGTAGTTGATGTAGTTCAATTGTTTGGTGGTGTTAAGTTGGTTGTTCCTGCTAATTGGGAATTAAAATCCGATGTAACTGCGATCCTGGGCGGCTTTGATGATAAGCGCAATACACCACAAGGTCCGCCATCAGGCAAAAAATTGATTGTCACTGGTTTTGTTATGTTCGGTGGCATTGAAGTCAAGAGCTACAACTAAAAGCGCAACAACTTCATGAACTGGTATCTGGCCAAACTGAGATTTCAAGGTAAGGGGAGTGGGGAAACCTGCTCCCTCCGCCAGGATGAACAATGGCGTTTAATACGAGCTGATGAAATGGCATGGGCAATTGAAAAGGCAACCGTATTAGGTTGGTTGCAACAACAAGGAGCCGAAGAAGATGCGAGTGCTGCTCAGGAATTTTTAGGAGTAGCCGAGATTCTGCAGATACCAACCCTTGAAGATGGGGCTCAACTTCAGCATTCAATTTAACTTGATAAACTTCTTTGAGTCATTAACCTTTCAGAAGGTATAAAATAAAAACGGGGAAAGATCAATTGCTTGACTTTCCCCGTCTCATTGTACGTCAACCGTAGCTGAAGTACAATCCTAAACTGCTTTTTAATCTGGTAAAATCTGCCCCGGTTACTTCACAACAACCGTTCTCAACTTCCTGTCAGCACCTACTTTCCGAAGAGAGTCTGCCACTGACACAACCATTCCGCTCCGCTTTTTTGAGATTACTTTCCGGAGAAAATAATTTTTGTTTTTCGATGCGGTTTGATCTCCTGATCAAAAATTCAACTTAGTGATATGAAGGTAATATAGAAATTGACTAGCACAAGAAAAATAGTAAAAAAGAAACACACAACTTATTCACCTACTTATCAACAAAAGGTAAGTATTACTAATCCTGCTTTTTATAAGCATTTCTTTAATCTAAGTTTCAAGTCATTGGTATAAATACTCTTTTCATTCTGTTTAAATGTATGTCGTGCATTTTTAAGATTCGCACACTTGTGATATTTTTAAATAGGTTAAAGGGATCGCAGACCTTCTTTTATGACAAAAATCATCTTTTACCCTAATTAGAGTCATAATTGTGTCAATCGGGTACTTCTACTTTTAGCCTTTGTAAACAGACCTAAACCCTGCTCTTATCTATGGAACTTGAAAAAATCCACTACGACAACAAAATTGTCAAAGCATTTATTATCGCCACAGTGATTTTCGGCATTGTGGGGATGTCCGTAGGCTTATTAGCCGCTATCCAACTCTTCTATCCTATTGCCAACTTTGATTTGCAGTACACTTCGTTTGGAAGGATCAGACCACTGCATACAAATGCCGTAATCTTCGCCTTTGTGGGCAATGCCATGTTTGCCGGGGTATACTACAGCATGCAGCGGTTGCTTAAAGCCCGCATGTTTAACGACTCTCTTAGTTGGATCCACTTCTGGGGTTGGCAACTAATCATCCTTGCGGCTGCCATCACACTACCACTGGGAATAACAACCTCGAAAGAATATTCAGAACTTGAATGGCCGATCGACATTGCTATTGCTCTGATCTGGGTTGTGTTTGGTATCAACATGATTGGCACAATTATCAAACGCAGAGAGCAGCACATGTATGTGGCCATCTGGTTTTACATTGCCACGTTTGTTACCGTGGCGGTGCTTCACATAGTTAATTCATTCGAAATGCCGGTAACTTTATTCAAAAGTTATTCCGCATATGCAGGTGTACAGGATGCATTGGTACAGTGGTGGTATGGTCACAATGCTGTTGCCTTCTTTCTCACTACACCCTATCTGGGTATGATGTATTACTTCTTGCCCAAAGCTGCAAACCGGCCCGTTTATTCCTATCGTCTTTCTATCATTCACTTCTGGTCTTTAATATTTATTTATATCTGGGCAGGTCCGCACCACTTATTATATACTGCGTTACCGGATTGGGCTCAATCGTTAGGCGTTGTGTTTTCCATTATGCTCATCGCTCCTTCGTGGGGGGGTATGCTTAATGGGTTGTTCACCCTGCGTGGTGCCTGGGACCGGGTGCGGGAAGATGCCGTGCTTAAGTTTATGGTGGTAGCCGTTACAGCGTATGGTATGGCTACTTTGGAAGGTCCCCTTCTTTCATTAAAAAATGTAAATGCTATCACGCACTATACCGACTGGATTGTTGCCCACGTGCACGTTGGTGGTTTGGGTTGGAATGGCTTCCTGATCTTCGGCATGTTGTATTGGGTAATCCCACGGATGTGGAATACCAAGCTCTATTCATCCAAACTTGCAAATCTGCATTTCTGGATAGGAACGTTAGGTATCGTGTTTTATGCACTCCCGATGTACATCGGTGGTGTGGTTCAAAGTCTGATGTGGAAAGAATTCGCAGCAGATGGATTCCTCAAGTATCAAAACTTTTTGGAAACAACCACACAAATTTTGCCCATGTATATTTTACGGGCAGTAGGTGGGACGTTGTACCTGACAGGCGTGTTTATCATGACCTACAACTTACTCAAAACAGCGGCCTCAGGAAAATTTGTAGCCAACGAAGAAGCAGAAGTGGCCCCTATGACCAAAGTAACCTCCACCGGTGGTAACTGGCACCATATTCTCGAGCGTAAGCCAGTTTTGTTTACTGTATTGGCATTGGTTGCGGTTTTGATAGGCGGCATCATCGAATTGGTACCCACCTTCCTGATCAAATCAAATGTACCAACAATAGCAAGCGTAAAACCATATACGCCTCTCGAATTGCATGGTCGCGATATTTATATCCGCGAAGGTTGTGTTGGTTGTCATTCCCAAATGATCCGACCATTCCGCTCCGAGGTGCAACGTTATGATCCAAAAGGAGGCGAGTATTCCAAGGCGGGTGAATATGTATATGATCACCCTTTCCTATGGGGATCAAAAAGAACGGGTCCTGATTTGCATCGAACCGGTGGTAAATATGCCGATAGCTGGCACTTCCGCCACATGCTAACTCCGGGCGAAGTAAGTACGGGTTCGATTATGCCGGCTTATCCCTGGTTGTATGAACAACAAATTAATAAGGACATTACCGCTTCTATGATCAATGCATTACGCACGGTGGGTGTACCCTATGAAGAGGGTTATGAAGACCGCGCCAATGAAGATTTGGATAAACAGGCAAACCGGATTGTTGAAGGCCTGCAATTGGAAGGACTTGAAACAAGCAGCGATGCTGAAATAGTTGCCTTGATTGCTTACCTGCAGCGGTTAGGGACTGATATTAAGCTGGAGAAAGTGGCCACTAATCAATAATACTTACAGCTATGTATAAAAACATTCTTCAAACTATCGATCACGTAGCTATCTGGCCATTGATCTCACTGAGTATCTTCTTTGTCTTTTTTGTTGTGTTGCTCTGGTGGGTATTCACAGCCGACAAAGCCTTTATTGACGAAATGAGCCGAAAGCCACTTCAGGATGGATCCGAATTAAATCATGATGCAGAACCTTTAAATCTATAAGCGCTATGAAAAGAATTATTGTATTTCTTACTACCCTGTTTGGTCTGGCTACTGCAGGCTTTGGTCAAACAGCTGATACCGCAACTACCACTTCCTTGTGGGATGATCCCATGCTTACATTCTATATCGTTGTGGGTTTCATATTTGTTGTTGTCGTGCTCGTTCTGCTGGTAGCCTTATACATGTTGCAGGTTCTCAATTTTATGGTGAAACAAGCCACACGCGAGCGTTCCGAGCGATTGGGTATTCCTTATAAAGAAGAGCCCTCCTTATGGTCAAAACTATGGACTAAGTCTAATGATTTTGTGCCGGTGGAGAAAGAAGCGGATATTATGCTTGACCATAATTATGATGGTATTCGTGAGTTGGACAATCATTTACCACCGTGGTGGACCGGATTATTTTATGTTACCATTGTGTTTTCTATTGTTTATCTTGGTTTCTATCACTTATCAGATACGTTGCCTTTGCCACTTAAAGAATATGAAAATGAATTGGCACTAGCCGATGAACAAGCGCGTAAGTTGAAGGCCTCAAATCCTGTCGCGGCCATAGACGAAACAAACGTATCCATTGTAACGGATGCAGTGGCGCTGGCGGATGGAAAAACTACCTTTTTAACCAATTGTGCATCGTGCCATCGAAAAGATGGTGGTGGCGACATTGGACCTAATCTAACGGATGAATATTGGAAGCATGGTGGCTCTGTTCAGGAGATTTTTAAAGTAGTGCGTCAGGGTGTACAGGGCACAAACATGATTGCCTGGGAAGGATTTATCAGCCCGGAGAAGATGCAGAATGTGTCCAGCTATATACTTACACTTAAAGGCTCCAACCCTGAAAATCCAAAAAAACCGGAGGGCGAACTATACACACCTAAACCAGAAACCACTTCCGATACAACAAAAGTGCAGGCTAGTTTATAAAATAAAGGCATCTCGAAAACAGCAGGAGGATTTGTGACGAAAGTTGAAATGTTTTGGAGATGTCTTTTGTTATTAAGTCGAAATCAGAAATCATGAAATGAGCATGAACAAGACTATACTTAACAGTATGACAATCGGTGTGCGAATTATAAGTGACCACTAAAAGACAAATCACATGAAAGAAGTTGGTCAGCATAACCTGTACGAATATGAAGAGGAGTTTAGAGATACGCTGGCAACGGTAGATGAAAAGGGTAAAAGGGTTTGGATTTATCCGAAGAAACCTTCCGGTCATTATCACAGAAACCGGATTATAGTTACAGTCATTTTGCTTTCGCTCTTCTTCGTAACTCCGTTTATTCAACTGAACGGCAGCCCCTTCATACTGCTGAATGTTTTTGAGCGCAAGTTTATTTTGTTTGGGCAGGTATTCTGGCCTCAGGATTTTTTTCTATTAGCGCTTACGCTCATCATACTCTTTGTGTTTGTTATTTTATTTACGGTAGCCTTTGGCCGGATTTGGTGTGGTTGGGCTTGTCCGCAAACCTTATTCATGGAAATGGTATTCCGTAAGATTGAATATTGGATTGAAGGAGATGCCAATGCACAGAGACGGTTGAATAACGGCCCATGGAATAACACGAAAGTATTCAAGAAAGCCAGCAAGCAATTTATTTTCATTTTGATTTCAGTCTTAATATCTCATACTACGATGGCCTACCTGATTGGCATCGATCAGGTTAAAGAAATCATCACGCAATCTCCCCTGGAACATATGGCAGGTTTTATCGGGTTGGTTGGGTTTACCGGAATCTTCTATGGCGTGTTTGCCTATTTTCGCGAGCAAGCCTGCATCGCAGTTTGTCCATATGGTCGACTTCAAGGCGTTCTCCTGGTGAAAGATTCAATTGTAGTTGCGTATGATTGGCTGCGGGGTGAGCCGCGCAGTAAATTAAAAAAACACCAGAATACTATTACGGAAAAGCAAGGTGATTGTATCGATTGTAAACTGTGTGTGCATGTGTGCCCTACCGGCATTGATATTCGAAATGGCACGCAACTGGAGTGTGTCAATTGCACAGCTTGCATGGATGTTTGTGATGATGTAATGACCAAGATTGGTAAACCAAAAGGATTGATCCGGTATTCTTCCTATACAGCCATAAAGGAAGGTGTTCAGAAACTTTTTACTCCGCGCATTGCCGGATATTCCGTGGTTCTTGTTGCGCTGATCAGCCTGCTCAGCTACTTCATTTTTACCCGGGCCGATATCGAGACTACAGTTTTAAAAGTTCCAGGTACATTATATACAAAAACAGATGATGATCAGATTACGAATTTGTACAGTATCGAGTTTTTAAATAAAACATTTGAGGATATCTCGTTGGATGTAAAAGTGGAATCCCCCTCGCAGGCAACCTTTCTTAAAATAGGCGATCCAATGATTGTTGTGCCCAAGGGTGGGATCCTGAAAGGCATGATCATGGTAAAATTGCCCGAGGAAGCGATTACTTCCATGAAAACAGTGATCGAATTCGGGATTTATCAGAACGGAATAAAAGTAGAAACAGCTAAGGCAAAATTTATTGGGCCGATTGTAAGAAAAAAGAGTGGGGATGATCACGATGAAGATGACGATTAGAATAACTAAATTTAGTCACGCGTAAATTTGATAAAACTATGAAATGGGTACTGGCAGCATTTATTTTCTTTGCCTTATTTATAGGCACGTTGGTGGTCATCAGCATGCGGCAGGATATTGGCCTGGTGTCTAAAAATTATTATCAGGATGAACTTAAGCACGGAGAAAAAATGATCCGGCAAACGAATGCTTCCCTATTGACTGAACAACCGATATTTACTTTCGAAAATAATTCTGTAAAAGTAGCCTATCCTCATTTTTCCACTATTGAAACAGGTGAGTTACGCGTGCAGCGGCCCTCTGATGAGCGACTTGATCAACAATTTGAAATCACCGCGGGTAACAAAGACAGTCAGTTGTTTGAATTAAAAGTGTGGGAGAAGGGTTTGTATCGCGTAAGCTTGACGTGGAAGATGGAAGGCAAGGAATATTACGTTGAAAAACTAATGGTCTTATAAGGCATGTGGACAGCGGTAGTCATGGGCTTAGCGGGAAGTCTGCATTGCGCAGGCATGTGTAGTCCATTGGCTATGGCCATCACATCCAAAAGGCCTTTCGTGCGAGACAAGATTATTTATAATTCCGGACGAGTGCTTACGTATGCACTGCTAGGTGCGCTGGCAGCTGGTTTCGGAAGTTTATTTTCGCTTACATCCTATCAAACTATAATTTCTTTTTCGATTGGTTCTCTTTTTTTGCTCATGGGATTTGGGGCAGTTTCTGGAGTACGAATACCTATCCTTACGCAAGCGCTTAATAAATTTACAGCCCACCTAAAAAAATTGTTTAACTATTGGCTTCAAAAGAGAGGTGGTATCGCTGTTTTTATAATGGGTATGCTCAATGGATTACTGCCATGCGGCCTTACCTATCTTGCCATGACATATTGTTTTATTTTGCCGGCTGCCCAGGATGGATTTACTTATATGTTGTTATTTGGGTTTGGTACCTGGCCAGTGATGATTGGTATTACCTGGCTGATGGGCTTAGGATTTAAGTGTATTACTATTAATTATCAGAAAATCACCACCGTAGTATTTATTGCTATTGGAATTTGGATGATGGCCCGTGTTTTTGTTACCCATTCCGCAGAATCCCACTCATTATTATTCGGTAATGCCTCTACAGAAGAGGTAATTTGCCCCTGATCCGGATTTTGAATTTGGGTCAAATTCTGTACTTTTAGAATCAGAACACATCTTAAGTTCATTGATTATTAAACTCTATACAGATGAAAAAAATACTCGTTCCCACTGATTTTTCTAAACTCTCTATCAATGCGTTGGAGGTTGCCGTTGAAATTGCAAAAAAGTCGAGTGCTGAAATTACCCTCCTACACGTTGTTGAAGAGGCGAGCCAGGGCTCATTTTCAATAGCGGGTGAATGGAGAACAACAGAAAATTGGTCAGATAAATTATTTACCCTTAAACTAATAGAAAAAGCGAAAGATCAGCTTGAAAAATTGGTAATGGATTCTCGTTTTTCGGCTGTTAAGGTTAATGGTGAGTTACGGTTGGGAAATGCTTTTCATGGAATGCGTACCATCATTGTTGAGAATAAAGTTGATCTGGTCGTGATGGGCACGCGTGGTCGCTCAAAACTGGAAGAAATGGTAATAGGATCAAATACAGAACGCGTGGTGCGTCATGCGAAATGCCCTGTATTAAGTATCCATAAAAAGCCCTCCAGGGTTAACTTCAAAGAAATCGTGTACGCGACAGCGATGCACAAAGATGAAGAAGTGTTTTCGCGCATGATCAAGAGAACCCAACAGCTTTACAACTCTACTATTCACCTGGTTCGGATTAACACGCCTGGAGATTTTCAGCGGGATTATGTGGTAAAAGATTACATGGAAAAATTCGCGAAAAAATTAGCCTTAAAAAATTATACGATCAATGTATACAATGATATCACCGAAGAGGATGGTATCATCTATTTTGCCGATAGCATTGATGCAGATCTGATTGCCATGGCAACCCACGGTCGCACAGGTTTTGCGCACGTGATGGCGGGCAGTATTGCTGAGGATGTGGTGGGTCACTCCAAACGTCCGGTGTTGACGTTTGTAGTGAAACATTGATGTATTGGAAGTTCATTAAAAAGCCTCCTGAATTTCGGGGGGCTTTATTTTTTAACAATTACTGAATTGCCTTGAAAAACTATTATTTCATATTGGGACTTCATATCCATGCCCAGCAACATGAAATAAAGCAAGCCTATCGCAAGCTGGCACTTCAATTTCACCCTGATAAAAATTCATCCAAAGAAGCGGAAGCTATTTTTAAAGAAGTTAATGAGGCCTATGAAATTTTGGGAGATCCGCAGAGCAAGTTTGAGTATGATAAATTGTTGAACGGAACACCAGCCTCGCAACCTCATCGCGATCCTCGTTACAGACCACGGCCTCCCGGTTCATTCTCGCGAACCACCAGGAAAATGGAGATGATTGAAACCATGCGCGAGTATCTCAAGTATGCCTTGATGGCATCGCGCATTGCTTTACTTTTCTCTGCCATTTTAATTGCCGACTTTGTTCTTCCTCCCGAAAAGCAACAAAAGGAAGTTCTTGCTATGAAAAGCGCACGGGAGTATCGGGGAACACGTTCCTTTAAAATGGAACTAAAAGATGGTGAAACCATGAGTTTAAATCGCCAGACAGCAAGTGAATTTCAACGGGGCTCAGTCATCACAATTTATCATTCGGCTTTATTTTCAGTGCCTTTAATTTTAGAAAATGAGAAGACTCATTTTAAGACTGAAATTCCGGTATCTATTTATGGTAACTTTATTTTCTTGCCTTTTGTACTCCTGATTACATCTTTGTTAGGTACGTTTTATTGGAAAGGAGTGGAGTTTCGGTTTAACCTCGGGGTAGTGAATTGTTTTCTCATGTTGTTGAGTTTTATTTTTCTTAGAATTCATAGTTTTTGATATGAGCAAAAAAAATAGTTGGAAAAACCGGCAAGGGATTGTGTACTCGACAAACGAAGATTTTTCCTATACACACCAGACAAATCACGAAGCCGAAACATTGGCCCCCGCCAAACAAAACTTACGCGTGCTGATGGATAACTCAGGTCGTGCCGGTAAACAAGTTACATTAGTCACAGGGTTTATAGGAACGACAGCAGACCTGGAGGCTTTGACTAAATTATTAAAAACAAAATGTGGGGTGGGGGGATCGGCCAAAGAAGGTGAAATACTGATTCAAGGCGATGCTCGCGATAAAATTATGGCGATCTTAACAAAGGAGGGATACAGGGCGCGAAAATTTTGAATTTTGATGATGGGTATCATTAAACTTTTAGCGTCCTGATTGGGTTTGTATATGTATATTTGATTTCTTTTTAACACTTAAAATTTAAAATTATGGCTTTTACACTTCCTGCACTTCCGTATGCATTTAATGCTTTAGAACCTCATATTGATGCCCGCACGATGGAAATACATCATGGCAAACATCACAACGCGTATGTAACCAATTTAAATAATGCGTTGGCCGGCAAACCCGAGGAAAATTTAAGCATCGAAGAAATCTGTAAGAATATTTCCAAGTATCCGATAGCGGTTCGTAACAATGGAGGAGGTCATTACAATCACTCCTTATTCTGGATGATTATGGCCCCATCCGCTGGAGGTGCTCCTACAGGTGCTTTAGCAGACGCAATCAATGGTGCATTCGGAACGTTCGATGAGTTCAAAACAAAATTTAATGCCGCAGCTGCCGGTCGATTTGGTTCTGGCTGGGCCTGGTTGATTAAGGATACTTCTGGTAAATTAGCAATTACATCAACTCCTAATCAGGATAATCCTTTGATGGATGTAGCTGAAGTGAAAGGCACACCCATTTTAGGATTGGATGTATGGGAGCATGCTTACTATTTGAATTACCAAAATCGCAGACCTGATTATTGTGCAGCCTGGTGGAATGTGGTGAACTGGAAAGAAGTGGCTAAGCGATTTGATGCCAAATAAGGTAAATGATATATGCATTTTAAAGGCTGTGGAAACACAGCCTTTTTTATTTATGAGCGAAGATGCTTTTCAGATAAGCAATCTGCCCGGTGTGATAAAGATCGTGTTGTAAGATACCAACAATCAAATCTTCGTAGGAAGCTTTTTCTGTATAAGGTTTAGTCAGTAAGGAATCGTTTTGTTTACTTAACAAGGTTGTTAGGTCATGTTGTGATTCGTCCAGAAGTGTTTTTATTTTGTCCCAGCCTAGGGATTTTAATTTTTCTGGAGTACTCCAATTAGCTTCACTTTTCATGGAGCCTTTGTAGGAGGAATCGCCCTTCAATCTTTTTATTAAGGCCTGGCGCCAATAGTTCATGTGCCATACAAGTTGAGCTATGGAGTGTGCATTTTTAACAGGCTGTAAGAAAGCTATCTTTTCATTTACCTGGTCAAGAATGTCGGTTATCGAATCTCCATACCAGGGTGTACCGGCATAGATAGTATTGAATTGACCAACTAGTTCGTTAATTTTTTTCTTTGAAGGGGTACTCATTTTTTCTTAATGATATAACTAACTCCGGCACGGATGGAAAATTCAGTTTGACCAAAATAAAAATCTCCGATAGCTTCAAAACGCCAGGTATCATTGATGGGTTTGGCCCAGCCACCACCAAGAGCAGCATCATTGGCACCTATTAATCCACGAAAACGTACAAACACATGATCCATGGCATACCAGCGCATGCCCATAACAAAAGAACTTTTTTGTTCGGTCCAGATTTCTAAACCGGCACCCGCAGCAAAATTCCGAACGATAAAATAATTTCCTTCCACACCCAGTTGTGCTTTGTCAAAAGCACTGTTATAGTCTGTTTTTATTAAATCAAAACCGCCACTTACCAGAATGTCATTACTACTTTGTGCATGGATAGAAGATGTAATTGAAAATACTAAAAGCAACCCAAGAACTATTTTTCTCATAGTAAAATTTGATTTTTATCGATACTTATTTTTTGTCTTCAATCATTTTTTGAATAGCCAGGTATTCATCGCGTAAGCGAGCTGCTTCCATAAACTCCAATTCTTTTGCGGCTTTTTCCATTGCTTTGCGTGTACGCTCTGCCATTTTTACCAACTCGTCTTTTGAAAGATAGGCAACCACCGGATCGGCAGCCAGCGACTTCTCTTCTTCTTCAATATAATACCGCTTGGTAGTTTTTTTGGAATCAGCAACCTTGGTTTGTCCCAGTATGGAATCTTTGGATTTTATTATAGTCTTTGGCGTAATGCTATGTTTCTGATTGTATTCTATCTGAACAGCGCGCCTGCGATTGGTTTCGTCAATAGCCATCTGCATAGATTCCGTGATCTTATCGGCATACATAATTACGCGGCCATTCTCATTTCGGGCCGCACGTCCAATGGTTTGCACCAACGAGCGCTGATTACGAAGAAACCCTTCTTTGTCAGCATCCATGATAGCTACCAATGATACCTCAGGCAAGTCAAGACCTTCTCTTAATAAATTAACACCTACCAGCACATCGAAAACACCCATGCGCAGTTCCCGCAAAATCTCAACCCGATCCAGTGTTGCTACTTCGGAGTGGATGTAGCGACACTTTATGTTTGCGCGACTCATAAATTTGGTAAGCTCTTCTGCCATGCGTTTGGTAAGGGTTGTCACCAACACCCGTTCCTTTTTCTTTACCCGCTCATCAATTTCCTCAAAGAGGTCGTCAATCTGGTTGCGGCTAGGGCGCACATCAATTTGAGGATCCAATAATCCGGTTGGCCGGATAAGTTGCTCTACGACTACTCCTTCCGATTTGCGCAATTCGTATTCTGAGGGTGTGGCGCTTACATAAATTACCTGGCCCAATATTGATTCAAATTCATTGAAGGTGAGCGGACGATTATCAAGAGCCGAAGGCAATCGGAATCCATAGTCTACCAGGTTTGCTTTACGCGAACGATCGCCACCCCACATGGCTCGTACCTGCGGCACGGTTACGTGACTTTCATCAATCACCATGAGAAAATCGTTGGGGAAATAATCGATCAAACAAAAAGGTCGGGCTCCCGGGGAGCGCCTGTCGAAATAGCGGGAATAGTTTTCGATACCACTACAATAGCCAAGTTCGCGCATCATTTCAAGATCAAATTCAGTGCGCTCTTTTAATCGCTTTGCTTCCAGATGTCTTCGTTCTGATTCAAACATCTGCACCTGCAAAACCATGTCATCCTGAATTTCATGAATGGCTGTTTGAAGCTGATCTTTTGCCGTAACGAATAAATTTGCAGGAAAGATGACTGCGGTTTTTTCATCTGAGATTTTTTTTCCGGAAATAGGATCAATCAATTGAATGGCCTCAATCTCATCACCAAAAAAATAGATACGTAAAGCATAATCTGCATACGCCAGAAAGATGTCAACGGTATCACCCTTTACCCGAAAAGTTCCGCGTTTAAATTCAGCTTCGGTGCGATGATAGAGTATATCAACTAATGCAAAGAGGAGTTTATTTCTTGGAATAAGTTCGCCCACCCGCAGTTCTACCCGATTCTTCCCAAATTCCTCTGGATTACCGATACCATAAATGCACGAGACGGAAGCAACCACCAACACGTCCCTGCGGCCACTGAGCAGGGAGGAGGTTGCACTCAGGCGAAGTTTTTCTATTTCTTCATTAATGGAGAGATCTTTTTCGATGTATAGATTGGATGAAGGAATAAATGCTTCCGGTTGATAATAATCGTAGTAGGAAATGAAGTATTCCACGGCATTATCAGGAAAGAATTGCTTGAATTCTCCGTAAAGTTGTGCGGCTAATGTTTTATTATGACTAAGAATTAACGTGGGTCTGTTTACCTGGGCAATCACATTTGCAATAGAAAACGTTTTGCCTGAACCCGTAACACCCAGCAGCGTCTGGTGTGCTTCGCCATCCTGCAGGCCGTGCACTAATTTTTCAATAGCCTTAGGTTGGTCCCCGGTGGGCACATATTCACTGGTAAGTCGAAAATCCATGCGCAGGAAAGTTAGCAGTTATTCAGATAACCATTAACTGATTTTTTGCAGGAATAGTTGCTATTTAATTATTCCAAATAGCCCAGGATTTTTCAGCCTGAATATGAAGCATTTCAAGGCCATTTTTAATGTGCGAGTTTCTCATTTCGGCTTTCTGCAGAAATAACGTGCGGGCCGGATTATAAATCAGGTCATACACATAATGTTCAGGAGTCAGTAAATCGTAATCAATGGGCGGGCATGTGTTCGTATTAGGCGACATGCCCAGCGGGCTGGTATTGATAATTAAATTGGCTTCAGAAATAGGTGTTCCATCCTTCTCCAGGCTCTCATAAGTGTGTTGCCCTTTACTTTTCTCGCGCGATACCAACTCATATTGAATCGATAATTTTTTAAGTGCTTGTTGTACCGCTTTCGCTGAACCTCCCGTACCTAAAATCAATGCTTTTGGGTTCTTCACTACCGGAAACCATTTTTCAAGAGATTCATAAAAGGCATCACTGTCTGTGTTGTAGCCCAATAGTTTTCCATCTTTTATTTTGATCACATTGACAGCGCCAATCTTTTGGGCATCCGAATCTATGTTGCTTAAAAATTTCAATACCTGTTCTTTGTAAGGGATGGTAACATTCAATCCTGCCAGTTCAGGATTCTCCTCAAGAAGTTTATTTAATTCATCGATATTAGGCAATGAATACAAATCATAATGATAATCGCGAAGGCCTTCACGGAAAAACTTCTCATCGAAATATGATTTTGAAAATGAATGGCTAACGGTGGCCCCTATAAGTCCAAATTTCTTTTCCATGATTTATTTTTTTGATTTTAACATAGTCGCAGTTTTTTCAATGGCGACTACTAAGAAAACTCCCAGCGCTGCACACAATATGGCTTTGAAAACCTGTGGGTCTTGTCCGGTTATAGAAAAATAATCCCAGGGCAAAATGCTTTTGTCGAAAGCGGGCACTTGATTGCCTTCATGATTAAGTCTGAAAGAAATTACTTCCTTCCAGGGCCACACTTTGTTAAGCGATCCGATCATAAAACCAGCCAGCAAAGCTAAGGTAGGAAAACGATAATGCGTTAGAATCCAGCTTAAAAATCGTGAAAAGCCCAATAGGCCCAGAAAACAGCCTAAAACAAAAACGAGTATTACCGGAATATTCATCTGGGTGAGCGCTGTAATCATGAATTCATATTTGCTGAGCAGAAGCAGGATAAATGCTCCTGAAATGCCCGGTAATATCATGGCACAGATTGCAATGGCTCCACAAAAGAAAATGAAGAGATAGTTGTTAGGCGTTTCGGCCGGTGAAATCACGGTTATCAGGTAAGCAATTACAATTCCCACTAAAAATGAAATTGCAGAGCCAATACTCCATTTTGTAATGTCGCGCAAAATTAGCGGTGCTGAAATAAGTATTAAACCGAAAAAGAAAGACCAAATAGCAATTGGGTGATTGTCGAGCAGGTAAGTCATCAACCGGGCCAGTGAAACAAGACTAGTTACGATGCCTGCCAGTATGGTAAACAGAAAATTGCCGTTGATCTTTGTCCAGAAGTCAGCAATCTTAAATTGGGTCAGCAAGCGTAATGCATCGAGATCAATTCCTTTCAGTGAATTAATTAACTCTTCATAAATTCCTGTTATGAAAGCCACGGTTCCACCCGACACACCGGGCACCACATCAGCGGCTCCCATGCCCATGGCTTTAAAATAGATAATGAAGTAGTCTTTAGTAGTTCTCAAGAAGTTGCCTAGTCAGCGTAAAAGGGCGGAGTGGTATTGTCTTTCTTTCTTTCAAGACCCAGGAAGTGCAGAAAGGTGTCTCCCCGAAGTCCTAACCGGATTGTTTCCAAAGGAATGATTTCGTTGGGTGCAATATTACCCAAATTGACATTCGCGCCCAGCAATTTTATAAACCAAACTTGTTGTGCCTTTTGAGGAGCTTCCCAAATAATTTTTTCGAAAGGAATTTTAGTTAAAATTTCCTGAACCAATCCGGAGCGAACTTCACCAGAAGAACGGAACAAACCTACATTGCCACCTTCGCGTGCTTCGCCAATTACCTTCCAGGCGCCTGCATCTAATTCTGATTGCATGAGCTCAATCCATTGGTAAGGAGGAATAATCTTGTCAGCATCTTTCGAGCCCACCTCAGAGAGTACTGTAACCTGATCGGAAAGTTTACGGATATAATCAAGTTTCTTATCGTGGTCAAGGTCAATGGAACCATCGGAGACTTCGGCAAAAGACATCTCAAACTTGTCTAACACTTTGCGATAATCATCGAACTGATCGCGGATAATGAATGCTTCAAACAAAGTTCCACCAAAGTAACAGGGAAGACCAGCCTCCTTATAGACTTTAAGTTTCTCCTTTAGGTGAGGCGTTACAAAGGAGGTAGCCCATCCTAACTTAACGATATCAACATGATCTGCGGCAATACTTACAAAATCTTCTGCTTCCCGTACGCTTAGGCCTTTATCCATGGCCATGGTGAAACCCATTTGCCTGGGCTTTACGGTTCGCTCAGGCAGGTTTTTTAGATGGTAGTTCATTAGGGGTTATCTTTTCTAAACTGGTCAATTATTTTTTGAAGCGCCTTTTGTGTTTCAATTTTTGGGAAGAAATCAAACAGTACTATATGACCTTCAAAGTCCAAAATTAATGCATTTTCCAGATAATTCAGTGCTTCCTTAAACTGTCCCGATTCAATCAGATATACGGTCATTCGGTAGAAAAACTCCGATTCGTCTGGTAGTTCATCCATGCCCTGAAGCAATACCTCAATGGCTTTTTGATATTCACCTTGTTCGAAGTATATAAAGGACCAGTTTAGCCACACCTCTTTATCATCCGGGCTTAACAGACTGGCCTCTTCATAGGCACTGATGCTGGAGATAGTATTGCCGATCTTAAATTCAGCATGTGCCGCAGCTTTCCAATATTCAGCATTATGACTGTTTATTTTTACTGCTTTATTGAAGAAGTGCAACGCCTGATACCATTTCTCTTGCTTTTCAAGACAACTACCCGCTCCAAACCAGGCTTCATCATACAATGGATCGAGCTTCGAGGATTTTTGAAAGTATTTTAAGCCAAGATCATACTGCTTTAAATTTTCATAGGCGGCACCCATGCAGCAATAAACCTCAGGACTAGGTCCTTCAATTTCAATAGTTTTTAAAAATTCGTTCAGGGCCTTATCATACTTCTCCAGATTCATGAAGGAGTTACCCATGTTAAAGTGAGCCGAAGCAAAATTCTCATCAATGGCAATCGCAAACTCATACGCTTCAATGGCTTCTTCAAAGCGTTCCAGCTTATTGCAAACAATACCTAAATTATACCAGGCGGCTGCCGAGTAGGGATCTTCATCTATAAACTTCTTATAGTAGGAGAGGCTGCCCTCTAATTGTCCCACCACATCTAAACAAAAAGCAAGTTCGTAGAGAGAGCCTTCATGACTGATATTCTCCTCGATGGAATTTTTGTACATCTCAATAGCCAGCTCATATTTTTCCATGCTCTGATGAGCCAGCCCAATGTTATAGTAAATTTCATCTTTCTCTTCTTCAGCAAATACAAGGGTTTCTTCGTACAATGAAATAGCCTCTTCGTATTTTCCTTGTAGCGAAAGAATGGAGCCAATAGATAAATAAATTTCCAGATCGTGTGGATGTAGATTACGTGAACGTTCAAGAAGTTCCAGCGCTTCATCATAGCGTTCGAGATTTGTGAAGATTTGCGCTTTTACAGTTAGTAATTCGGTAGAGAATGGATATTGATCAATCGCCATCTCCACGGCAGACAAGGCCCGCTTGAATTTGCTTTTCTCTAAATAATATCCAATGATTGTTTCGTATGAATCGATATCAAAAAACTCGCCCTGGTTGTGTTTGAGATTTTCTTCATACCGCTTGATCAACTCCTCTTCCTCCTGTCGCTTTCTGAATTCCTGAGCCATCCGCTAAAAGGTTTTCCTAAGATAGACAAAATTGTCTTTTCCTAAAATTCTTAAGGCAAATTTCAGGTAATAATTATCCTGAGACAACCTTGTAGTTATTATTTGTTTGTAGTATAAGCCTGCTTGTAATGCGGGCAGCACCAATCCAGCGTTTCGTTCAAACTTCGGAAAGAAACACCCGCTTTGTTAATGGCTTTATGATTGAGATAATAAAAATTTTCTTTTGTCACTTTTGCCGATTGTCGTGTGATCATGGGCTCTCCGCCTGTAAACCGTGTGCGAAATTCCTCCCAACGGGCAACGATAGATAAAATAACAGGACTCAGCTTTATAGAGGGCGGTTTCTTTTCGAATCGCTTGGCAATTTGATCAAATAACTCCTTGATGGGTACGTAGCCACCATTGGCAATAAATTTTTCTCCAGAAATATTTTTGCTATACACTTGCCAAATGAGCTCAACTACATCGCGCACATCTACATAATTGATAAGTGATTCTGAGTAAAAAGGTTTTTGTTGCCATACAAAACGAAACAATTGGGCGCTGCTTTTCGACCAATCGGCAGGAGCCAGAATAACAGAAGGATTTATAATAGAAACAGCAAGTCCTTCCTCAACTCCACGCCACGCTTCTACTTCCGACAGATATTTTGATTTAGCATAGTCCGTATTTAAATCACTTTCAACCCACCGGGCAGTTTCATCCATTTCAGAGAAACCTTTTTTTCTGCCCAATGCGGCTACTGAACTGATATGAATCAATCTTGGAATACCTAATGCAAGACACGTGTTCACCACATGCTGTGTACCTCTTACATTCACGTCCATGATTATTTTTCTCATGCGCGGGTTAAAAGAAACCTGGGCTGCTGTGTGGATAACCGCTGTGGCATCTTTAAATGCTTCTTCCACAGAAATCGGGTCAAGTATTTCTATTTCACGCCAGGTAACATGGGTAAGATCTTTTACCAACGAAGAATCACTGTCTTTTCTGCGCAGGGCGATAACAGGAATTTGTTCTTGCACCAACTTGCGAAGAATAAAACTTCCTAAAAGCCCGTTGGCACCTGTTATTGCAATCATGAGATCAAAGACTGTTATTGAGCAGTGGCAAATCTACGGCTTTTTTAAAGTTCTTATCTTGAATCGCTGCTTCAAGAACTTGCATGTATTGAGCATTGTGACAATCACTACCCAGTAAATCCACCCAACCTTTTTCAATAAGCTTTACGGCTAGTCGCTGAATAGGTTTGGAGTAAAATCCAATTATAGAAGGAATATTTACCTGTAGTAATACGCCCCGATTGCGTAGCTCCTCTGCTTTTTCGAGCGTCATAAAACTATATCGTTCCGGATGGGCGAGAATTGGTTTGTACCCCTGCGTAATGATTTTGAAAATAAAATCGTTGAGCTGGTATGGTTCATTTAAGAAATTAGTCTCGAAGAGCAGGTACGAGTTTCCGAACGTAAGCAGGGGTTGTTTGGCTTCCACCTTTTTCATCAATTCTTCATCGAGGTAATATTCAGCCGCAGCTTCCAGGGTGACAGGAATGTTTTCCTTACTCACCCGGGCAACTAATTCTTTAAGTTTATTTTTTATAGTCCCTGGCTCATTACGATAATAATCGTTCATGATGTGCGGGGTCGTGATCAGCTTGCGGTAGCCAAGCTTATAAAAGTGTTGAATTAGTTCGAGTGCTTCCTCGTGGGTCTTTACCCCATCATCCAGTGCAGCGAGCAGATGCGAATGCATGTCGGTACGGAGCGGGTTCTTAAAAAAGGTCTTCGATCGGAAAAAAGAAATCACGAGAGGCGAAATAATTTTCTCCAACGTCCTTGCACGGCTGTTCGATCTTCATAATACCCATAGCCGTAATAATTATTATTCATCGGCATAGCGTTGAGTACGGAAGAAACGTGACTCAACTTATTAATGGTAATTACCCGAAGCAGATTATGCATGAAATCTTTTCGGGAATAATTAGCCCGGAAAACATAGATGGATAAATCAGACCGTTTCATGGCCATGATACCATCTGTAACCAGGCCCACAGGGGGTGTATCAATTACTATAAAGTCGTACGTGTTTTTCAGTTCTTCCAACAAGTCTGTGAATTCGCCATTTAAAAGTAATTCAGAAGGATTGGGTGGATGTGGGCCTGAAGGAATGAAGTCAAAATTTTCGAGTGAAGTAGTTACAACACAATCCTTCCATACATTTTTCTTAATGAGAATAGTGCTCATGCCCTTACTCGAATCATTCCCTGCAGGATACTTCTCGCTCTTGGGTTTCCGCATATCCAGATCTATTAACACAACTTTCTTTCGGGATAGCGCCAATACGCCCCCGAGATTCATAGCTAAAAAGGATTTGCCTTCTCCGGAGATGGTGGAAGTAATCGTGATTACTTTACTTTTTCCACCTGTGTTGAAGAATTCAAGATTAGTACGCAATGTGCGGATAGCTTCACTAACGACAGATTTAGGATTATCAATTACATGAAACATGGTTTCTGTGGTAAGCCTCGAAGTCGGGATAATCCCCAGCAACGGCACATTCGTTACGCGCTCAACTTCTTTTGCACTGGTGATTTTGTTGTTCAGCAGATATAAAATCCCGATAAGGAAAAAGTTAAGAACAATACCAGCCACGAGTCCGATACCGAGAATCAAATACCTTTTTGGTGATATCGGCTGATCCGGTAAGGTAGCAGGTGAAAGAATTTTAAAATCAGGTGTGCTGCCGGCTTGCGCAATTTCAAACTCTGCCTTCGACTGCATCATCGATAAATAGAATTCTTCGTACAGTTTGTAGAAGCGCTGATTTTTTGAGAACTGCGTATTTTTATCCGGCATTTCGGCAAACTCTTGTTCGAGTTTTATTTTACGCTGGCTCAGTTCGGCCAGGGAAGCAAGCCATTCCTTCTTGGTATCGGCTAATTGCGTAAAAACCTGGTCTCGGATGGAAGTAAGTTCTTGTTCTTTTTGCCGGAAGGCAAAGGTATTTTCATTATACGCCAGGCTAAGTTTGTCACGCTCCTGTGTGACTTTGTATAGTTCTTCAATGCGCTTATTCAGATATTCTGGCAGAAACTTATAAGGTTGGTTGGCCATTGTTAGCTTACCAGAAGCAATTGTTTCCAGGAGCGGATTTAGCTCCAGTATTTTCTTATTAAGTTCATAGCGCTGTGAATCAACTTTGTTGATGGCAGAAATAGTTCTTTTAAGATCCAGTGTTAGATCACTGCTTTTATTCTTTAACGTGAAGTCTTCAAAATAATCTTCAAAGCCCTCCATTCTTTTTTCCACCTGGCTTAACTCCTGATTAAGCCAATCGATTTTTTGTTTGTTCGCCAGGTTTTTTTGAAGATTACTGTAAGTGATATAGAGCGAGTCAATTTTGTTAACAATGTCATAGGCTTTCAACGCATTGTAATCCTGAAAAGAAATACGGATTGTATTGGCGTTGAAGTTTAAAGGATCGACCTGAATATTTTTTGAAAGATAATCAATCAGACTTCCGCGACTGTTTAAAACAAAGTAGTAAGTGTTCCCATCGTTCTCAACGAAATACCGGGTCTTTTCGATCGTTATCGTAGTGCCGTTGTAGGTTATGGGAGCACCAAAAGTTCCTTCCCCGATAGCTCCTTCTTCTCCCATCTGAATACTGAATTTATTACTCCCCAGAAAATCAAAGTAAATGGGTAAATCAAAATGAGCCGGATTGATCATGGTGGGCTTAACCAGAAAGGAAGAACGTTTATACATTTCATCCTTTAATACCTGTCCAACACTAAAATAGCTTACCGAGAGATCCAGAGAATCAATTAGTTTATTGAAGAATAACTTCGACTTGATTTGTTCGATTTCTCCGGAAACTATATTGAGATTTTGATCATCAATCATGGTTTTAATCCCCAATTCGGTAGCATCGCGCTTGATATCGAGTTTGAGTTCAGATTCTGATTCAAACAAATCTTTTGTATACCGTATTGTCAGATATGCAATCAGGTTGGTGGCCAGAAATATGAGAATTATCCAAACCAGGTTCTTTCGAATAACAGCAACCAGTTTTTCTGTATCGATGGAGTCAGGAGATATTGTTGTCTTTATGTCCATTCGATTCTCCACGATCAAAAGGTATTAATAACAGCCAGCAAGGTTGCAACACTCACCAACAAACTGATTGCTCCGGCATAATCGCGGAGACCCGCACTGAAAGGTCTGATGACGGGTTCCACATAGATTACATCTCCCGCGGCAACAATCGCGTTTCCATCCCGAAATCCCTGGATGGTGCTGAGATCAATTTCAATAACCTGTTCGCCTCGGATAAGCTTAATGGATTGAGCTTTGGAGTCAGGCGGTAGTCCTTTGGCCAACGCAAGAACTTCCAGTACACTCATATTTTCATTCTCCAGGGGAATAACCTGTCCACCCACGGCTCCTAACAAGACAACGCGTTTGTTAGCGAACTTGAGCAAGACAAAGGGTTCTTTGAAAAACTTTGCATACTCTTTTTGCAAGATTTCTTCCGCTTGCCTTAGCGTTAACTGTTGGAGATTTATCTCGCCAACCATGGGAAATCGAACAACACCTTTGAGATCAACGAGGTAGGTGGTTTCTTGAGGATCTTTCTCCGTCACATTCACATTTGTTCGGGTGAGTTCAGGATTAGGATCAATAAGCCGCTCACCCTGATTTGAATAAACTTCCAGGATAAGAAGGTCATTTTTTTGAATCTGATAATTTTTCTCAACGGAAAAAACTTCCTTTTGAACCCGCTCAGGCGTTACACCTTCGGTTGATTTAAACATGATATTTTGCTTGTAGGAAGCACAAGACATCATGAAGAGAAGCGTAACAACGTATAGAGTGCGCACACTGATAACTTTTAAACAGGTGAAATTACTGATTTTATCAATAACTCCTTGAAGCGGGAGTTTCTTTGGTGCGCGTTTTAGCCCGTGGCTTGCAAACTTGAGATCTCTTGCAAGTATTTGGTTATCACCAATTTTTCATCAAACTCAAATTCGATTTTCTTTCGCCCGTTCTCACCAAACTTTTTTAATGTTGCGCTGTCAAGCAAAAGCATTTCTTCCATTTTGGCAGCCAGATCATCAGCGCTTTTTAATTTGCAGAGCAAACCATTATACCGATCTTCCACCACATGATGGCAACCGGGCACATCCGTAGCTACAATGGGCTTGGATGAACTCGCTGCTTCCAACAAGGTGCGGGGGGTTCCTTCCCGGTAAGACGGAAGAACAATACAGTCAGCAGCATTAATAAACGTTCTCACATCATCGGTCGTGCCGAGATATTCGATGGTGCCGGAATTAATCCAGCTCTCTATTACCGGAAGTTGAATTCCTCGTTTATGTTCCGGGTCCTTGGCTCCCAGTAATTGAAACCGGGCATTAACGCCCTTCTTTTTCAGTTTCTTAACTGCTTCAATGTATTCCATGATGCCCTTATCCGTAATCAGGCGTGAGATGAGAAGGAATGTAAATGATTCGTTTCTTTTAAACTCTGAAGGCTGAAACCTACTCAGATCAATTCCTGAACCTGGTAACAAATCGGCCGCCTTTGCAGGCACCAGATTTTTGTTCAGAAAGAGAGCCAGATCGTCTGGGTTTTGAAAGAATACTCTTTTGGGAAAGCGAAAAGCAACTTTGTATAGAAATATGGCAATCGCGGAAACCAGATTGTTTTTCAGGAAAACAGTTCCCAAACCACACACATTGTTGATAGTAGGGATTTTAAGAAAGCTGGCCGCCAGGGTTCCGTACACATTCGGTTTTATGGTGTAATGAAGGATTATATCTGGCCTTAATTTTCTGTAGATGCCCCACAATTCAAAAGTTAGTGCAATGTCCTTTATTGGGTTGGCGCCCCGGCTATCCATTTTTACATCGTGATGAATGCATCCTGCTTCTTCCAGCAAATGCGTATAATTATCATGGGGGGCGATTGTATGTACCTCGTAGCCTTTTACTAAGAGATCTTTAACAAAATTCATCCTGAAATTGTAGATGTTCCAGGAAGTATTTAATACGATAGCTACTTTCATTTGCCAACTTTTCCGACTTGACAGGTCAGAATAAGACTTAGATTTAAGTTAGAGTCATTGTCAGGGTCAAAAATCGTGAAATTCAAACAAATTTCTTACATGAATTACACGAAATTTGGAAAAAGTAACCAACACTCCATAACCTCAAAGGAATACGGTAAGTTTGGTTTTTGAACGGAAGATAGAAGAATGATAAAAGCAATATTAGTAGCGCTGGCAGATAAAAATACTGAGATCACGAACGAGCATCTGGATGAATTGGCATTTTTGGCTGAGACAGCAGGTATCGAGGCAAAACAACGCTTCGTGCAGCGATTACCTCAACCTGATGTGCGAACATTTGTTGGCAAGGGCAAACTGGCGGAGATTAAAGATTATGTAGTCGCCAATGAAATTGAAAATGTAATTTTTGATGATGATCTCAGTGCTTCGCAGCTAAGAAATCTTGAAAAAGAACTCAACACACCCGAACGCGAGGAGGGAAAAGTGAGAGTATATGATCGAAGCCTCCTGATTCTGGATATATTTTCGATGCGGGCACAAACCGCGCAATCACGCGCGCAGGTGGAACTTGCCATGAATCAATATTTATTACCCAGATTGACCCGACTCTGGACTCACCTGGAACGCCAACGGGGTGGAACCGGCACACGGGGTGGATCGGGCGAGCGTGAAATTGAAACGGACCGCAGAAATATTCGCTATCGGATTACACTCCTGAAAGAGGAGTTGGAGAAAATAGATAAACAACGCAAAACGCAACGCAAGTCACGCAGCCAGGTTGTGCGTGTTGCATTGGTAGGCTATACGAATGTTGGCAAGTCTACCCTCATGAATTTGCTATCCAAGTCTGATGTAAAAGCAGAAAACAAACTCTTTGCAACCGTAGATGCCACCGTGCGCAAAGTGGTGATTGGTGATTTACCTTTCCTGCTATCCGACACCGTTGGATTTATCCGTAAGCTGCCCCATCACCTGATCGAATCATTTAAGTCAACCCTCGATGAAGTGCGGGAAGCAGATATTTTATTGCATGTGGTTGATATAGCACACCCCTTTCATGATAATCAGATTGAGGTGGTAAAAAGTACGCTCGCTGAATTAGGTGCCGGGGAGATCACCACGATTCTGGTTTTGAATAAAATTGATTTGCTGGAGAAAAAAGATCCGCCCGTAAATCTGGAAGAACTCAAAGGCTATTATCGCGAACAGGGCTTTGATAAGGTTGTATTTGTATCGGCCGAGAAGAAGGAGAATATTCAGGAGTTGAGAAAATTGCTTTTTGCCGAAGTACGAAAGAAACATCTGATGATTTATCCCAACTACGTTTCCGGTGCAGAATTCGTTTTCAGCGAATAAGTCAGCGGATATGTATTATTAGGCAGTGTGGTTAGATTAATATTTTTAGTATTTCTATTCTCTATTCATTCCTTGCTGGCGCAAGAGTGGGATTCACTCAACGCGATTGGATTTACTTCTTACAAGCAGGGGCAATTTGAACAAGCCGAGCGATCGCTTCAACAAGCGTTGTTAGTTGCCGAAGGAAGTTTTGGACAACTCAGTAATCCTTATATCACCAGCTTAACAAATCTGGGATATACCCAAAAGGCCATGGGAAATTTTCCAGCGGCTCAAAATTCATTTAGAAAAACGCTGACTTTATTAAGTAAGCTGGATTCTGCGGCTACCATCCATGTGGTAGAAGCATTAATCGATCTTGCCAATGTATTTAATCTGACTGCGCGCTATGATAGCAGTGAGCACTATTTACTTGCAGCAAAACAAGTAACGGCTCGTGCTATCACGTTAAATAGTGAAGACTACCGCAAGGAAATTCATCGATACTTTGAGGCTCTGATCAGTATTCAAAATAGTCTGGCTTCACTCTACCACAAGCGCGGGCAATTAAAGGAAGCTATTGAACTCATGGAACAACAACGGGGATTTATAATTCAAACCTATCCGGATCTATATCAAACATTAAGTATTTATAAAACTACGATCAGTAACCTGAGTACGTATTACTTACAAGCCAATAAACTTTTGCCTGCTAAGTCTTTATCCATCGAGTATCTGAATCTTTCCACGCAGTCAAACAGCGATCCCATTGCCTATGTGGCAGCGTTGCAAACACTGGGTAATGTGTATCGATTATACGAACAATATGATTCGGCAAATCATTTTTGGATGAAAGCGCTACAGTATATTCAGTCTGGAAATTTTAAGGGTAGCGAACAACATGTTTCCTTACTTATTAATTTAGGTGAGTTTAACTTCAACATCGAAAATTATTCTCTGGCGTTGGATTACTTGCTGGAAGCTAAAACAATTCAGGAAAAGCAGTTCGGTAGAAATCCACGGGTGTATCAAACAACACTCTTTAACCTTGCTGAGTGTTACCGGTGGAATGACCAGCATGCGAAGGCAGAAGAAACCTACACGTATCTGATCCGAAATGTGCTGGATGAGATTCAACACAACTTTACGTACCTGAGTGATGCTGAAAAAATTTCTTTCTACCGAAGTCAGGTAGCTGTGATCGAACATTTTTATTCGTTTGCACTTGAAATAAGCGGGATTATTCCGCTACAAAAACAGGCCGACCCCTATATAAATAAAGATATCACACAACATATGTACGATGCCCAGATAATGACCAAGGGGCTAATACTCAATCCATCGTATCGGTTTAAACAACAAATTATTTCGGGTACAAACGATGAGCTAAAACTTAATTACCTGGCCTGGGAGGAGGAGAAAAACAGGCTCGCCCAACTTTATAGAAGTTCGGAGCCTGCGCCAGAGCTTATTAAAATGATTGAGGCTCAAATTGAATTTCTGGAAAAGTTTCTTATTGCGCAGTCGAGGCAATTCAGGCAGGGGTTTGTGGTGGATGTGGTAACCTGGAAAAGTATTCAGGCGAACCTGAAGCGCGGGGAAGCGGCAGTTGAAATGATTCGTCTTATCGATGGGCTGGTGTATGGAGCGTTAATTATTACGCCACAAACTACTGAACGGCCAGCGTTAGCCCTGGTGATGAGTACACAGTCAAAACATCTCGAGAAGCAATTCATCCGCAATTATATAAACACCATCACTACAAAGCAGGAAGATACACTTTCTTACCAAACTTTTTGGGAACCGATTCGTAAAGTGATCACAGAGAATCTTCCGAAAGGGCAGAAGCTGAGGAAGATCTATTTCTCTCCGGATGGCATTTATCACCAGATAAACCTGAACACACTATATAACAAGGAGAAGAAGAGTTATTTAATAGACCAGGTTGAGATTCATCAACTTACCAATACAAAAGAGCTGGTACGTTTAGCGAAGCAACCAACCAAGGGTAAGCAAGCCACACTGATAGGAAGACCAGCTTTTGGAAATAATTCAACGGCAGATAAATATCAGGATCTGAAAGGAACAGAAACGGAAGTAGATCAGATTGCTTTTTATTTTGAGGAGAAAGCATGGCAGACCCATGTATTGAAGCAAATGGAGGCGAATGAAATTAATGTCAAGAGATTACCCTCCACAAAAGTTTTGCATATAGCTACCCATGGTTTTTTTGAAAATTCAGTCTCTGAATCCACTAACGCACATAGTCAGGTGTTATTGAATTCAGGAATTGTATTGGCGGGTGCTAATAATCCTGACAAAGCTGCTGATCAGGATGGCATACTCACCGCCTATGAAACGTTAAGTCTAAATCTTGATTCTACCGAACTGGTTGTGTTATCGGCCTGCGAAACCGGGTTGGGCGATTTTTTTCCGGGTGAAGGTGTGTATGGATTGCAGGGCGCTTTCCGGTCGGCCGGAGTGCAACAATTGATTATGAGTTTGTGGAAGGTGGATGATGAAACCACCCGGCACCTGATGACGACATTCTATAGACATTGGCTTAAAAAATCGGGCGATGCGAGATTTGCTTTTCGAAAAGCTCAGCAAGAATTACGCACCCGATATCCGCAACCTTATTATTGGGGAGGGTTTGTTTTCACCGGCAGGTAAGAGACAAGGAATTGAACTTTTTGAAAGTTACAGGATTGACGAAACTTTACGTACAACAATGGAAACATTCGATGTAACCAACAACTATTTACTGATCAACCAGGAAACCGAACGAATCCAGTTTAGAAAAATTGACATGACGGATTTTAACACCTGGTTAAGGTTTTTCAAAGACCCTTCCTCATTTGAGCATTGGCACGAGGATCGTGAAGAACCTGAAACGGAATGTAGTAATTGGTATAAAAAACAGTTCAATCGATATACCACTGGCTTGGGTGGAATGAATGCATTGATCGAAAAAACAACGGGCAAGTTGATAGGGCATGGTGGTTTATTGGTTCAAACGGTAGATGGTATTGTCGAATTGGAAGTGGGGTACTCACTATTGCCCGAATTCAGAAACCGCGGCTATGCCACCGAAGCAGCTCGAAAATGTAAAGACTATGCTTTTGAAAATAAACTTGCTGAATCTCTTATTTCGATTATCAGTCTTACCAATAAACCGTCAGCCAACGTTGCGATGAAAAACGGAATGTATCCGGAAAAACAAACGATCTATAACAATAATCAGGTTACTATTTTCAGAATTTATAAACATGAATGGGAAACTGAGCACCGTGCTTCATACAAGAAAAAACCTTAGTTTTGAGCTCTCTTTGGTCTCGTAGTTCAATGGATAGAATAGAAGTTTCCTAAACTTTTGATCCCAGTTCGATTCTGGGCGAGACTACATCGTTAGACTAATCCTTCTAAATTTTTAATACAGGTTCCCTGCCTGCGTGACGCAGTCAGGCAGGGATTCCTGTCGAGACTACTGAAAGTGATCCCAGTTCCCTGGCTGCGTGACGCAGTCAGGCAGCGATTCTGGTCGAGACTACATCGTTAGACTAATCCTTCTAAATTTTTGATACAGGTTCCCTGCCTGCGTGGCGCAGTCAGGCAGGGATTCCTGTCGAGACTACTGAAAGTGATCCCAGTTCCCTGCCCGCGTGACGCAGTCAGGCAGGGATTCTGGGCGAGACTACATCGTTAGACTAATCCTTCTAAACTTTTGATACAGGTTCCCTGCCTGCGTGACGCAGTCAGGCAGGGATTCCTGTCGAGACTAC
>Ga0268299_1000641_pt1 | contig 96281 bp, 90 predicted proteins | sample NOBtaG_FD_193484 | JGI IMG/M metagenome (GOLD analysis project Ga0268299, IMG submission 193484) | Activated sludge microbial communities from bioreactor in Nijmegen, Gelderland, Netherland - NOB reactor | ecosystem: Engineered > Bioreactor > Aerobic > Activated sludge | place: Netherlands...
TTGAGCTGAATGCTGTGAGCCGATAGCTTCAAGAGATGGGAAGGCACGGGGAGTAGGGTGAACCATGAGCCAGAAGACCTGCTCGAAGAGATGACCGTCGTTCCCTCGAGGCTGGGGAATGGGTGAGGATGAAGAAGCGGGTGCAATCCTCAAGGTCTGTTCAGGCCTTGGGGATTTTTTCTATTGACGCGATGGAGCCAACCACATCCGATTCTTACGGCTTTGATCCTGGCCGGACTCATGCTTGTGGCTTCAGGGTCCGCTGAATGTGATGAAGGAGATGTTGGTGTGATGAAGCGACGGCAACAGGGCATCCTTACCGGCATGCCGTTTATGGCCCATGTCTCGTCTCGGGCTTTTGTCGATGATGCCGGGCGACGTCTCTATCTGGCGAAGCCGCCGGCTCGCGTGGTCTCGCTGGCGCCGAGTATCACCGAGATGTTGTTTGCGTTGGGCTTGGGTGAGCAGATCGTCGGAGTCACAGAGTTTTGTGATTACCCGGCTGGTGCCAAATCCAAAGCCAAAGTCGGCTATGCCAATCCCAACATGGAAACGATCATCGGCTTGCGACCGGATATGGTGCTCGCCCCCAAAGACTTTCTCCGCCCCGATCTCCAGGTGAAACTGGAGCAGCTTAAAATCCCCGTGTTTGTCCTCGATGCCAAGACGTTGGAGGACATCCCGCTTCAGATGCATACATTGGGGGCAATGTTCGAGAAAACCTCAGCCGCGAACGACGTCACACAACGTATCCGTCAGCGTATGACTGAGCTCAAACTCAAAGTGGAGACGCTCCCTGCGAAGCGAGTCCTGTATGTGTTGAACAGCCAGCCGTTGATCAGCGTCGGGCCGGGAAGTTTTATCCATCAGATGATCGGCCTGGCAGGAGGAGTCAACGTCGCCGCTCAGGCGGGTGTTGCCTATCCTCGACTGAGTATGGAGACCGTGCTCAAGGAAGATCCGGAAGTGCTGATTTTCCCGAGCGGCGAGGTAGAAACGGTGCCGCGAAGTGAGCAGCAGCAGTGGCGGCGTTGGGACTCACTTTCAGCGGTCAAACAGCAGAGATTTCATGAAGTCTCGTCAAATCTTCTGAATCGTCCTGGGCCTCGTGTCATTGAAGGGTTGGAACAGCTCGTCCGGGCGATTCATCCGGAACTCTTCGGCCCCAGTGTCCCTGCGCTGCATCCATGAGGCTCTTGTGAAACTGCCGTCAGCCACAGGGGTTCCACGTTCCTGTGCCGATCGGTTGTCTCATGAACAAGGCTCTGCGCCCCCTGCGCACGGCAGTGTTATGCAAGGGGCCATCCTGAGCCGTTCACGCTTGATCCTGATCCTTGGGCTGTTGAGTCTGACGGCAGTTGTCGTGAGTCTGATGTGTCTTCACTTCGGAGCCGAGCCGATTGCCTATGGAGAGATGCTCCGCGTGTTGATGGGCATCATGACGGTTGATCAGACTCAAGCGGACGGCGGATCAGCAGATATCACGCGCACCATCTTGCTCCAGATCAGACTCCCACGGGTGTTGTTGGGCTTCTTGGTGGGTTGCTCGCTCGCGTCGGTGGGTGTCGTGTTACAGGCCTTGTTACGAAACCCACTAGCGGACCCCTATGTGCTTGGCGTCTCCAGCGGAGCAGCGCTCGGTGCAGCAGTCGGTGTCTTATGTGGAGCGGGGACGACATTCTTAGCGGAGGCGGCGTTGCCGGCGTGCGGCTTTGCCGGTGGGATCGTTGCGTTGGTGATTGTCTATCGAATGGCGACCAACTCAGAACGCTTGCCGATTCATAGCCTGTTGTTGACCGGGGTAATTTTGAACGCCATCTTCTCCGCCTTGATCATGTTCATTACGTCGATCCTGGACCCAAATCGTTCATATGGGATGATGGCCTGGCTGATGGGAACACTCACCTCTCCTACCTATAGTGGACTCGTTGGGGTGCTAGTCTATCTTTCGATCAGTCTTATCCTCCTCTTCAGACAGGTGCGTCCCTTGAATATCCTGGCATTAGGCGAAGATGCGGCTCGCTCGCTTGGTGTCGATACAGAACGGGCAAAGCACTCCATCTTCATCTTGACGGCGTTGGTCACTGGTGCCGTGGTGTCCGTCAGCGGCATGATCGGGTTTATTGGGATGGTGGTGCCCCATGCCGTGCGCCTGGCCATCGGCGCGGACCATCGACTGCTCTTACCTGCCTCAGCATTAGTCGGAGGCACTTTTCTTATGGGTGCGGATACGATGGCCCGGACCTTGATTGCGCCCACGGAAATTCCGGTCGGTATCATCACCGCCCTGGCCGGCGGGCCATTCTTCGTCTATCTCCTGCTCTGGCGAAAGGATCGGTTGGCATGAGAGGGCTCCAGGAGAGTCAACCTGGTGGTGAGGCCAACGAGCCTTGTGCGATTTGCTTGGTCCAACCGTGCTATGCCTATGACGTGCATTCCCTTCGGTTTCGATATCAGTCGATGGAATCTTCAAGCAACCCATGGATCCTTGGTGACGTATCTTTTCAGGTTTCCCAGGGGGAAGCGCTGGGCATCGTGGGGCCCAATGGGTCAGGAAAGACCTCTCTACTGAAACTCTTGGCGCGGCTTGCCAATCCCCAACAGGGTCGCATCACCTTGTTCGGACGAGACCTGACAGCAATGGAGCAAGATGAGATTGCTCGTATCGTTGGAGTGGTACCACAAGACACACCGCAGCTCTTTCCCTTTACGGTTGCGGAAACGGTCTTAATGGGACGATTTCCTCATCGTCCTCGAAACCGATGGGGAAGTGGCTCTGGATGGGAAAGCGGGGAGGATGTGGCCATTGCCGAGGATGCCATGAGGACGATGGACGTTGCCCACTTGGCCCAGCGGGCGGTAACGGACCTTTCCGGTGGGGAACGGCAACGGACGATGATTGCGCGAGCCTTGTCTCAGACACCGAAAGTCTTGTTGCTTGATGAACCGACTGCGTTTCTCGATCTGCAACATCAGGTTGAGATCGGATCGGTGTTATGTCGATTGAAAGATGAGCGTGGCTTGACGGTGATTCTTGTCTCACATGACTTGAATCTCGTCAGCCAGTATTGCGATCGGCTGTTGCTGCTTGCTGAGGGGCAAGTGGTTCGGCTCGGAACTCCCGATGAAGTCATCGAGCCTCTGGTGTTAGAGCAGGTCTATCGATGTCAGGTCCTCATCGATCGACATCCGACATCGGGCGTACCTCGAGTGACATTACCAGGTCGGAAGACCATAGGGAACGAGTGACATGACGCGAGGCAAGATCGCGCTGCTTCATCTTGAGACGGTTCCTGGGGCTATTGATCGGAACCGGTATCTGATTGTCGAGGCCATCAAACATGCCGCAGCAATCAACGCTCAATGGATCGTGACGCCGGAGCTTGCTGTATGCGGACTGCAGTTTGCCCATGTCGTTGGCTCTGATTGGATCCAGCCGCAACCAGATCCGTGGATGCAACAGGTCTGCAGCCTGGTCAAGACGTTGAAACGAACGGTCTTTCTTGGTTGCCCCGAGCGAGAGGGTAGGCGGTTCTACAACTCCGTGTTTGTCATCGGCCCGACGGGCGAGATTGTGGGGCAACACCGCAAGCTCAATGTGGTGAGTGACTCGCTGTCATGGTCGAACCCAGGTGATCGTGTCGCTCCGATCGAGTGTGACGGGATCAAGGTCGGTGTGCTTATTTGCAGCGATGCCTATACGTCGAATATCGCTAGAGCGCTGAAGTTCGAAGGGGCAGAGATGTTGGTGTCGCCCGCGTCATGGGGACCAGGCATTCATGGCCCAAATGGGGAATGGGAGCAGCGGAGCCATGAAACGGGACTTCCCGTGATCGTCTGCAATCGAACGGGTGCGGAGCAGACACTCGATTTTTGGAGGGCGCCGAGCTTAGTTGCGAAGAATGGTGACCGGCTGCTGTCTCATACATCGGACCGATCGGCAGTCCTCACGTTTGACTGGGACTTCTCCAATATGATACCACGCGCAACTCAATTTCGGGCAGACTATATGCGGAGCTAGCTCGGAACCTCGATGATGTGGTACGTGAGTACTCGTACGAGGCAGGGGAAGGTGCATCCCTTTTTTCCGTTCCATATTGGTGGATGCCGCTAGGAAGGAGGAAAGAACTCAAAACGAGATAGACCGTCAGTGCCGGGGAAGATGGTGCAAGTCCATCACGGTGCCGCCACTGTAAGCGGGGAGTGACTCTGCACAGTGCCACTGTCTAGGGAAGCTGTTAGCCACTAGCCATCAGCATTCAGTGAAAACCTGATTGCTGAACGCTGTGAGCCAATTGCTTCGAAGATGGGAAGGCGCAGGGAAACGACGAGCCGCAAGTCAGGAGACCCAACGGACGGGAAACATTCACACCCTTCGAGTCAAAGGGAGGTTTTCATGCATCGTGTGTATCGGTGTCCCCGGTTTGTTGTTGCCTGTTGTTTCCTTATCGCTTTTCTGTACTTCCTACCCACCACTGCATTCGCTCAGGACATCGCCATGGCGGATCAACAGGAGACCGTCGAGGCTCCTGATGTCGTGGTGAGTGCGACGAAGACCCCAATTCCGGCCAAACAAGTCACCAGTGCCGTCGAGGTCATCACCGGCGAGGAGATGCAACAACGGAAAATCAGAACAGTCGCCGAAGCGCTTCGATGGTCATCGGGTCTTGCGGTCTTTCAAAGTGGAGGACTCGGCACAACGGTTGATGTGCGGATGCGCGGGGGAACGCCTGAGCAGACACTCGTGTTGATTGATGGGGCGATCGTCAACAGTGCCACCCTGGGCAGTTACAATTTCGCGGATCTCACGTCCGACAACATCGAACGAATCGAAATTTTGCGTGGGAGCCAGAGCATGCTCTGGGGGTCGGATGCCATGGGTGGTGTGATCAACATCACGACCAAGCGGGGACAAGAGAAACCCAACGTCTCAGGTTTTGTCGAATATGGATCATTCAATACGATTCGAGAAGGGGGCAGTCTGGCCGGCAAGAAAGGACCGATTGATTTTTCAGGCTCTATCGCCCGTTTGGATACGGCCGGATTTTCAGCGATCAACTACCGACGTGGCGCAGCTGAGCGTGATGGCTACCATAACTGGCAAGGATCGGTTCGACTGGGTGCGGACCTGTCGAAGGACGGACGGCTGGAGTTTAGTTTTCGTTGGCTTGACGGCAGTGTGAATTTTGACGGCTTTGCGTTTAATTCGACGACCTTCGCGTCAGAGCCGGCAGATGTGTTTGGTGCCAGATCCAAAAGTGTCCAATATGTGTTTGCAGGAAATTACATGCAACCGATCACCGCCTGGTGGTCGCAACAACTGACTTTGTCACGGGCCACTGAAAATCTGGTGAGTGACGGTGGCGCAGTTGAACGGAGTCTTGTGACGGGAGCCACGGGATCCCTTGGATTCCCGTTTAGGTCTCAAATTGGAACCACTAGCAATCGGATTGAATGGCAGCACAATATCCAAGTCGGCAAACCGCTTAGATTGACAGCGGGGTATCAGTTTCGCGAACAGAGAGGCGACAATCGTGATCTCTTGACCAGCACCACCGTCTTCGAGAACAAATCCGTCAGCAGCCATGCTGGCTTTGGAGAGGCACAGTTGAATCTCTGGGATCGTGTGTTTGGTACGGCGGGTATCCGACAGGATGAGTACAACGTATTCGGAAGCGCGACCACCTATCGCGTGACCGGAGGATATCTGGTCAAGGAGACCGGTACAAAGTTCCGAGGCAGCTATTCGACCGGTTTTCGGGCTCCCACGATCAATCAGCTGTTTTTCCCTGGTTTTGGCAACTCCAATTTGAAACCTGAAAAGAGCCAAGCGTTTGATGTGGCCCTCGAACAGGCATTGCCGAATGATCGAGGCAGCATCAGCGTCGGGTATTTTTGGACCCGCTACCGCAATCTGATTGTGTCAACCTTCGACCCTGCTGTCTGTACGGGGCCTGGGTCATTTGGGTTCTGCGCGCAGAATGTCGGCTTGGCTCGAGCGGAAGGTGTGGAGGTCAGCACAAAGCTGAAACTCTATCGTGACGGGTCATGGGTGAAGAATCTAGATTTGCAGATTCAGTATACCTACGCAGCGACACGGGATATCAGTGGCGGCTCGGACACACGTCTTCCGAAATGGCCACTCCATCAGATTTCGACGGTACTCCGGTATCAGCCCATAGAAAGGTTGCAGGCCAGTCTGGAGGGGCGCTATGTCGGCGAGCGGTTCGGCAATACCGGGAATGGAAATCCTACTCCCTCGTTTGTCGTCTGGAATCTGTCGGCGAGCTATGACGTGACGAAGTACCTGCAAGCCTATCTCCGTTTGGACAACATCTTCAACGAGAAATACGAAGAGACACTGTTCTTCGGGACGCCGATCCGTTCCATCTTCGGTGGTGTGCGGATCAATTACGATCTGCCGCTCTAGGCTTGCATGAAACAGTATCCACGACTCGTGATAGCCGGCACGCACAGCGGTGTCGGGAAAACAACCGCAACGCTGGCCGTTGTGGCGGCCTTGCGGGAACGGGGCCGCCAGGTTCAGCCGTTCAAGGCGGGGCCGGACTTTATCGATCCCAGTCATCATCGGGGGGCGACAGGAAGGCAGTCGAGGAATCTTGATGGGTGGATGTTAGGCGCACAGGGAAACCGGGAGATCTTTACGCGTGCTGCTGAGGATGCTGACATCTCTGTGATTGAGGGAATGATGGGTCTCTTCGACAGCAGCTCTCCAGTCAGTGATAGTGGGAGTACAGCCGAACTGGCGAAACAATTGGATGCACCGGTGATTCTGGTCATTGATGGCAGTGCCTTGGCTCGTTCTGCCGCAGCAATGGTGGCAGGGTATGAGCGCTTTGATCCTGCCGTACATGTGGCAGGCGTGATGTTTAATAGGGTCAGCAGTGAAGGTCATTACAAGTTGCTCAAAACAGCGGTGGAGGATGCGACGGATGTCATCGCGCTTGGGTATCTATGCCCTGATCCCGAGTTGATAATCACCGATCGGCACCTTGGCCTCACCATGGCTCATGAGCAAGGGGATTGGAGTCTCTATCATCGATTGGCAAAGGCTGCGTTGGATACTGTCGATCTCGATCGGATCGAAGCTCTTGCACACTCACACGCTCCCTTGGCTGAAGCTGCAAGTCCATTCGCGCATTGTCGATCCAAGACCGTTCGTATTGGCGTGGCACAGGACCAGGCCTTTTGCTTTTACTATGCGGATAATTTGGAATTGCTCGAAGCAGGAGGAGGGGAACTAGTTGTATTTTCTCCACTGCATGATGCTAAGCTCCCCGATGATCTCGGCATGCTTTATCTGGGCGGAGGGTATCCAGAATTGCACGGTACAGCCTTAGCGGCCAACAGGCCCATGAAGTCGGCGATCAAACAATTCGGCGAGCACGGTGGGACGATTTATGCGGAATGCGGGGGCATGATGTATCTCACACAGGGCCTGAGAGATTTTGACGGCCGGTTGCATGAAATGGTGGGGCTCTTTCCGGCTGAATCGACCATGCAGCGTGCGAAGATGACCTTGGGGTATCGCTCGCTTGAGGTGGCCCGGTCTTGTGTCATCGGGCCAACTGGACTCACTGCGCGGGGGCATGAGTTTCATTATTCGACGATTGCACCAAAAGGCCCAATGTCTTATGCGTGCATGTTGACCGATGCGCAAGGTGAGTCGAAGGGGTGCGATGGAATGCTTACCTCCAATACGTTGGGGCTCTATACGCATCTGCATTTTGGGAGCCAACCTACATGTGCAGCGGAGCTGGTTGACTCAGCAAGTCGCACCGTCCAATAAGCATCAGGACCGTGTGCTGATTAATCAAAGGTACGGGAATGAGGGGTCCTGTTGAAAAGATCTGTGAACACTGCAGACAACCGTTTCAATGTGTCGGGTACCAATGTTGGTGTGGCACATTGGGGATTACAGAGCAACAGATGGACTGGATCGCCGTACAGTTTAAGGACTGTCTCTGTCAGATCTGCCTAGGGAAAGTGGCATCTGGTGAGTTGGGACCACGATCGTCGTCCATCATGTAACGAGTAGGCCGAGTCGAGATTGGAATGAGCCGAGCACAGGGACGATTTTCCGAGGCGGAACGAGAGGCGGTCTATCGGGCGATTTTCGAACGCCGGGATGTGCGTCAAAACTTTCTGCCGAAGCCCATCCCCGATGAAGTCATGATGCGGTTACTCACGGCAGCGCACCATGCCGGATCGGTCGGCTTCATGCAGCCGTGGGATTTTGTGGTTATCCGCAATGGCGCAACGAAACGTGCGGTAAAGAACCTCTTTATCGATGCCAACACCAAAGCCGCTGCCCGATATGCAGGTGCCAAGGGAGCATTGTACCGGCGGTTGAAGTTGGAAGGCATTGAGGAAGCACCGATCAATCTGTGTATCACATGCAGCCGACGACGAGGTGGGCCACAAGTCCTTGGGCGCTCCACGGTGCGTGCGACGGACTTGTATAGTACCTGTTGCGCGGTTCAAAATCTCTGGCTGGCCGCCAGGGCGGAAGGGATCGGGGTTGGTTGGGTCAGTATCCTCGATCATCAGGCGCTGAAGCAAGTGGTCGGCGTTCCTAAATCGGTGACGATTCTGGCCTACTTGTGTTTAGGGTATGTCTCGAAATTTGAACAGGCTCCTGATTTGGAGACGGCGGGGTGGCGGGAGCGGATTCCAGTTGATCAGCTCATTCACTATGAAGCATGGGGGAATCAAAGTTCAGACAAGGGGAGCAACGGATATGCGGATTACCAAGGTCTATACAAGAACGGGAGACGCGGGAAAAACCAGACTCGCCGGCGGGCAACCGGTGTGGAAGGACAGTCTTCGAGTCGAGGCGTACGGCACCGTCGATGAATTGAATTCTTCAATCGGAATTGTTCGAGTTTTTAATAAAGGAATTGTCGGGCACAACAAACGGGCCGGCCAGTTGGAAGATGAGCTTCGATGGGTGCAGAACAAGCTCTTCGATGTCGGGAGTATTCTGGCGACGACACCAGGACAGACGTTCAAGAATATGCCGCAGGTACTGGCGAGCGATGTCACACGACTTGAAAAGATGATCGATCGATGCCAGAAAGTCCTGGAACCGCTTAAAGAGTTTATTCTCCCAGGAGGGGGGAAAGTGTCGGGTTTTCTCCACCAGGCCAGGACAATTTGCCGTCGAGCCGAGCGCTTGTGTGTCGCGCTCTCAAAAATTGAACCGGTTGATCCGACCATCATCAAGTTCGTCAATCGGCTGAGTGATGCCTTATTTGTCCTGGCTCGATGGGTGGCCAAGACACAGGGCGAACCGGAATTTTTGTGGGAACGGGATGTCGCCAAGAACTCGACGTAACGCTCGGTCTGTCGGACGATCCAAGAGTCGTATTATTATCGTATTGGGTGGGGCCTCGTCCGGGAAAAGCGAGATCGCGCTTCAGTTGGCGGGCTCGCGTGGGCCTCGTGCATTTGTAGCGACTGGGCAGGGGCTCGATGCCGAAATGGTGGAACGCATTGCGCGGCATCGGGCGACCCGTTCTGCCGAATGGCAGACGATTGAAGAGCCTCTTGACGTAGAGGCCTGGTTTGCCAAACAGGGGTCAGAGTACCGGATCATCGTGTTTGATTGTGTGACACTCTGGTTGAGTAATTTGGTCGGGATCGGCCTCGGGGAATCAATCATTCTTGCGCGTGTAGGAACTCTTCTTGATGCAATGCGGCACACTGGGGCCACAGTGATCATCGTCAGTAATGAGTTAGGGGCGGGCCTCGTCCCAGCCGAACCATCAGTGCGAGCCTTCCGTGATCTTTCCGGACGAGTGAATCAATGCCTTGCTGCAGGGGCGAATGAAGCCTATCTGGCGGTCAGTGGGCTACCGCTTCGCCTGAAGTGAGGAAAGGAGCGTGATGTCGATTCAGGATGTCTGTCATCAGATTCAGCCGCTTGACCCAGCATTGCACACGAAAGCCCAGACTCATTTGGGTCGGCTGACCAAACCGCTCGGCAGCCTTGGCAAGCTTGAGGAGTTAGCCACCGCCTACGTCACCATGACCGGCGAGTTGAAGCCCACTATTCCCCGGGGAATGGTGTTCACCTTTGCTGCCGATCATGGTGTCACCGCGGAGGGTGTGAGTGCCTATCCGCGTGAGGTTACCCCTCAAATGGTGCTGAACTTCCTACGGGGTGGCGCCGGCGTGAACGTACTCGCCCGGCACGCGGGCGTGGTTGTCCGTGTGGTCGACATCGGAGTTGATTATGACTTTAAGACCGCCCCTGGGTTGATTCACCGAAAAATCATGAATGGGACAGGCAATGTGATGCGTGAGCCGGCGATGATGCGGGAACAGGCGGAACAAGCCGTTCAGGTGGGGATCGACTTGGCGACAGAGGCTGTACGGGAGGGTATCGGTCTTATCGGGACAGGGGAGATGGGAATCGGGAATACGACTCCCAGCGCGGCTATTACGGCGGTGATGACCGGTCGGCCCGTGGAAGAGGTCACCGGGCACGGGACAGGTATTCAGGAGTCAGATCGTGCGCACAAGGTACGTGTGATTCAACAGGCTCTCGATCTGCATCGTCCGAAGCCGTCCGATCCGATCGGTGTGTTGGCAAAGATCGGGGGATTGGAAATCGCTGGACTGACTGGGCTGATGCTCGGTGCCGCTGCCTCCCGTGTGCCTGTTGTGTTGGATGGATTCATCGCCGGTGCCGCGGCGTTGATCGCCGTAGGACTTCAACCGTTGTGTCGTGACTATCTGATTGCCGCGCATCGGTCGGTCGAGAAGGGGCATCGCGCAATTCTGAACCAGTTGGGATTGACCCCGCTGTTTGACCTTGATTTTCGACTTGGTGAAGGGACCGGAGCCTGTTTAGGGATGGATCTCGTCTGTGCAGCCGTCAAAGTCTATACGGAGATGGCGACGTTCGAAGAAGCCGGGGTGGCAAACAAGCTGTGATGCCTATGGGAGTCGTCGCCCGCCCCTTCATCTTCGCCTGGCATTTTCTGACGACCATTCCTCTGAGTAACGTGCATCATGAACCGACGGCGCCTGAGCTCGCGGCGTCGATGGCCTGGTATCCCGTCGTGGGCTTGCTGATCGGTGGGGGCCTGGCTGGTGCTGATATGGCATTGCAGGTGGTCTTTGACGGTATCGTGGTGAATGCGTTGTTGATCGTGCTCCTGGTGCTGCTGACACGCGGACTCCATCAGGATGGATTGGCCGATACGCTAGATGGTCTGGCTGGAGGTCGCACATCGGTCGAACGCCTGTCGATCATGCGTGATCCCCAGGTCGGTGCACTCGGTGCCACCGGGCTCTTTCTCTCGCTGCTTCTCCGTTATGCCGGCTTGGTGGTGTTACCTCAAGAATTGCGAGTGCCTGCGCTGTGTTGTATGCCTGCGGTCGGCCGTTGGAGCATGGTGACCTCCGCATGGATTTCTCCCTACGCCAGGGCGGAAGGAGGTTTGGCCGCTCCGTTTCTTACCCATCTCTCGTGGCGACACGTCCTCGTGGCAACACTTCTTGTGGCCATTGGACTGGGTATAGGTTTCGGCATCGCCAGCTTGTTCATCGTCATGATGGCCGGGGTAGTTGTCGTGCTGATAGGTTGGTGGGGGTGCCGTAGATGGTTCGGTGGGATTACCGGCGATACGCTTGGGGCCATGAACGAGGTCATCGAGATTCTCTTCCTCTTGTCCATTCCGCTCTTGTTTCGGTTCGCATGACCGGCGGCGAACTTCTTGCGGCGGCTGTATTGGATGCACTGCTTGGTGATCCTCACTGGTTGCCGCATCCCGTTCGTGTGATGGGACGATGTATTGCATGGGGTGATCATGGCGTGCGGAAGATCTGCCGAAGCGCGCTCAACCTTCGCCTCGCAGGAATTTGTCTCGCCATCGGATTGCCGACCGTGACCTTCGTGCTTGCCACAGTGATCATCGAAGAGGCCAAACAGGTTGCGGAATGGTTGGGGTCTACTCTCTCGATCATCATGGCGTGGATGACGTTGGCTGCGAGGGACCTCTGGGACCATGCCCATGCAGTGGATGGCCCACTCCAGACAGGAAATCTCTCAGCTGCGCGCCGAGCGGTGGGGATGATTGTCGGGCGAGACACGGCCGGACTCTCCCCATCCGAGGTGGCTCGTGCGACGGTCGAGACGGTCGCAGAAAGCTCGGCAGATGGCGTGGTTGCGCCTCTCCTGTACTTGGCAATCGGTGGTGCCCCTCTGGCTTTGGCCTACAAGGCGATCAACACACTTGATTCTATGATTGGGCACCGCGATACCCGTTATGCTGATTTTGGATGGGCATCGGCTCGACTGGATGATCTGGCTAATTGGATACCGGCTCGACTTGCGGCGATACTCTTGATTCTTGGTGCCGGCTTGATGACCAGACAACGAGAATCAGTCTGCCGGGGATGGCGTGTGTTCTTACGGGATGGAGGGAAGCACCCCAGTCCCAACAGCGGGAGGCCTGAGGCAGCGATGGCCGGTGTGTTGGGCGTGAGACTTGGTGGCACCAATTTCTACGACGGCATTCCACATAACCGTCCAACGCTTGGCCTTGAAGGGCGCTCTGTCAAACCAGACGACATCGTCCTAGCAGCAAAGGTGATGGTGATGGCCAGCGTGTTAGCTGTTCTTCTGGCCATAGGACTCAAATGGCTCGTGTGAACAAGGCCTTGCATGGTGGGAATATCTACAGTGTCGCACGAGCACTGGCATGTGATCCAGGCGATATCGTCGATTTCAGTGCAAGCATCAATCCCTTGGGCCCTTCTCCATATGTGTGGAAAGCCATTGCCTCTTCCAGGCATCTGCTGGCCCATTATCCGGACCCGGACTGTTGGGAGCTTCGCCAAGCGTTGGCTGCATTCTGGCGGATTGATCCAGACCAGATCATGGTTGGGAACGGCTCTACGGAGTTGATTGACGCGCTGCCTCGTGCATTGGGTATGCACCGTCTCCTTGTCGTCCAGCCAACTTTTTCAGAATATGCCGCAGCAATGAGGCGAGCTGGAACAAAGACCACAACACTCTATGCAGATCGAATCGACGACTATGCCATTCCGGTCGATCGTCTTTGTCGAGTCATGGAGACAGGCCGGAACGAGGGTCGCTCCTTTGACAGTGTGATGCTCTGTCACCCCAATAGCCCGACAGGGCAGGCCTGTACCGTCGATGATCTGATGCGATTGGCCAAGTCTGCTCGAAAACGAGCGCTTTGGCTGATCATTGATGAATCGTTCGCCGATTACTGTTCTGACCGGTCGGTCTTGCGCCGGGCGGTCTCTTGGCCACATGTCGTGGTCCTACGCAGTATGACCAAGTTCTATGCCTTACCCGGACTGCGGGTAGGCTATGCGGTGTCGGCACAGACAACGATCCGACGGATTCAACGACAGCTCCCTCCTTGGTCGGTCGGTACGATGGGGCAAGTTGCGGCATTGGCGGCCCTCAACGACGAGGCCCATGCACGAACAAGCCTGACATTCATGACACAGGAGCGTGAGCGATTTCGAAGGAAGCTGGCCGCATTACCTGGCTGTGCGGTGATGCCCACCTATGCGAACTATTGTCTTGTCGAGCTCCCTCGTGCTCACCCTGCACGCGATATCACTGAACGATTGCGAAGGAAAGGGGTATTGATTCGAGATTGTTCTTCAGTGCCTGGTGCCAACTCACGATCTGTTCGACTCGCGGTGCGAATGAGGTCAGAGAATGACCGACTGCTTCGCGAGCTTTCTCATTTGCTCCTCCTTAAGAACTAAAGATGAAGAAACACGCCACACAGGTTCATAGCCGGTATCGTGTGAGGGGGCAGACGTTGGTGATCGAGCTGGAAGGGCGAAAGCGCGTTCTTTCATCGGCTCCCCAAGGGGGAGGGTTCAGGGTGGCTTCCTATATCCTCAATCATCAGGTCGATGCTCAGCCATCGGTGCCAGGAACGCAGTCCTTGTCCTGTCATGACCCGGCATCCTGTTTACGGGAGTTGGCCGTTTCCATGGGAATCCACGCATCGACTGTTGGGCTGATGACGGCGGTTCCGATGACGCAAGTGGTGACGGCACGAGGTGCGTTGGATGGGTTATGGGTGGAGTGTTTTGCGACGGTCGGTGTGACCAATGCCGTTCGAGCTGGAGAATGGCCACCCGGAGATGGTGCCGGCAACAGATTACCCAAACCCGGGACGATCAACCTCATTCTCATCACGAACGGCAGTCTGTCTCAATCCGCAATGGTTGGTGCCGTACAAGTTGTCACAGAGGCCAAGAGCGGTGTGTTACGTGATCACGGCGTCCTGAGTTGCCAGAGCAGTGCTGCTGCCACCGGGACTGGGACAGATGCAGTGGTGATTGCCTGTTCGCTGCGTGGACAGGGGACATGGCATATCTATAGTGGGACGCATACCGTTATGGGGGCATTGATCGGGCAAGTCGTCACCGACTGTGTTACGCATGGCCTGGCGAAGGCAAAAGCCTGGCAGGAGTCGCATCGATGACGGTACAGGCACTTGCTGTTCTGGGGACTGGCTCGGATGTCGGAAAAAGCCTGATCACAGCAGGAATCTGCCGATTCCTTCATCGTGCAGGCATGCGTGTAGCCCCATTCAAAGCACAGAACATGTCGCTGAATTCATTCGTGACTCCGGAGGGCGGAGAGATCGGTCGAGCGCAGGCACTCCAAGCTGAAGCCTGTGGCATTCTCCCGCATGTCGACATGAATCCCATCTTGCTCAAGCCAGAGTCTGACAATCGTTCGCAGGTCGTCGTGCGAGGATCCGTATGGTCCAGGGAGAACGCTTCGACCTATTTTGAGCGAAGACCACAACTGTGGGCCATTGTGCGGGACAGTTATGCCAGACTGGCACAACAGTACGAGACCATAGTCATTGAAGGAGCTGGGAGTGCGGCAGAGATGAATCTGCGCGACCGGGATCTGGTCAATTGGCCTATCGTCGAACTGGCTGATGCCCGAGTAATCCTGGTGGCTGATATTGATCGAGGCGGTGTCTTTGCTCAAGTGCTTGGAACGGTAGACCTGTTGGAACCGGACGAGCGAGATAGGGTTTGTGGTGTCGTCATCAACAAGTTTCGCGGTGATCCGAAGCTCTTTGCCGATGGAGTGAGTTTTGTGGAGTCTCGGAGCGGGATTCCTGTCTTGGGTGTCGTGCCATTTCTTCAAGATCTGATGTTGGACCAAGAAGACAGTTTACATCGGGAAAGGGATCGGCGAGTGGAGTTTTCTACAGAACAGATCAATATCGCCGTTATTTCCTTGCCTCATATGAGCAACTTTACCGACTTCAATTCATTGATGGCGGAACCGGATGTGGCCTTGAATTATGTCACCACCCCCTCACTGGTGGCCCAGGCCGATATTGTGATCGTTCCTGGGAGTAAGAATACGCTTACCGACCTATCATATCTCCGAGAGCAGGGGTATAGCCGTATTCTTGAGCGTCATGTGTGTAGTGGGAGGGAGCTTGTTGGCATCTGCGGTGGCTATCAAATGCTTGGTCGAACAATCTCAGACTCTCATCATGTCGAGCAAGCCGGAATAAGTTCTGGTCTAGGTTACTTGAGTATTGAAACTGAGCTGAGTCAGAGAAAGTGCACCGAACAGGTGGAAGCCAATCCAACAGATACGCTGGTGGCTGATCAAACCATAGTGAGAGGCTACCAAGTTCATATGGGAGTTACCGTGTATCGAAACGAACGCCCCTGTTTCCGGTTGCAACGTCGTGTCGGACCGACAGGAGGAGCCTATCCATTGACGGCGGTACAAGAGGATTTGTGTGATGGGGCCATTCGGGAGGATGGGCTTGTTTGGGGTACCTACATTCATGGAGTGTTTGATGAGCCTAGTTTTCGTCGAGCCTGGCTCAATCGTGCTCGTGCGCGGAAAGGGCTTCTCCCGGTTGGGGTTCACACCTCCCAGTCCGTCACCGCTCGACTGCGAGGTGAACTTGACCGATGGACAGATCACCTGAGTCGATCTTTTGATATGACACGGCTACTTTCCTGGCTATCTCATCGTCGCATACTCTCCCTGTAATTTTTGCTTCTTCCGGTTACAAATCATCCTTAGTCGTGAAGAAAGGTTCCCTCCTGAGCGTAAGCTGCTGATATTCACGGATTTCTTGCCAACCGTCCACAAGGCGATACACTGCAAAAAACAGTAAGAATCGAGCATAGTTAGAGGTCGAACAACGCGGGTGTAGACAGTATCAATCATGACTAGAAGTTCCATTTCCGATTGAGATGGCGAGAATGTGGAGGGTTGCGACAGCCCCTTCTCAAGAACCCATTCTAAAGGTGAGAAAGGTTTCACCGATAAGTTCCTCATCAGCCAACTGATTGCTACGCGTACCCCACTGGGCCGTGGGGCCTGAGTCTGCCGGTCTCACCTATCTCTCGTGCCATGATGCGATCGAAGGGGAGCGGGATACCGTGAGTTCGAGGAAGGAAGGAATAGAAGAATCGAGACCTGGTGTTCGCACTAAGTGGGATCTGGCGTTGCCCTAGGTGATTCCTTCCGCAGAGAGGAACAGTCTCATGAGCAAGATTGTGGTTGTTGATGATTCGCAGGCTGAGCTTCAACTCATTGAGTCGTATCTCAAGGCTGCACATCATACCGTCGTGACGTTTCCGAACACGGAACAGCTTGAAGAGAAAATCCTCAAGGAAATGCCGGATCTGATCGTCATGGATGTCGTCATGCCTGGTCGAAACGGGTTTCAGGCCTGTCGAGATCTGAAGAGTGATATGCGATTTAGTCGTATTCCGATCCTCCTGTGCACGTCCAAGGGTCAAGAAAGCGACAAATTCTGGGGCCAACAGCAAGGCGCGAACGGGCATGTGGTCAAACCGTTCAAGCCCGAAGAGCTTCTTTTGGCCGTGAAGCGTGCACTGAGTTGACGTGCTGATGGTGCAAAGGGCGGAACGAGATGCAATTACCATGTGAGCTGCCTCGGCTTATCTCAGATGGTGAATCCGAGCAGAAAACACCGACAGGTTCGTGGAAAGCCTGTTTGGTCACTCTCGGAGGAGAACTTTTTGCGATCGATCTGCGTCACGTGCGGGAGGTATTCGAGTTAGATACGATCACACCGGTTCCCGGGATGCCGGCGTCATTGGTTGGCGTCGCCAATGTTCGAGGGACGGTTGTCCCTCTCGCGGATTTGCGACGGTCTTTGGGAGTCTCGCTATCGACAACTCCACGATATGCAATCGTGGTACGGCATGATGCTCATCAAATCGGCCTGTTGATTGACGATGTCCCAGAAATTCGATGGATGTTGCCCGAAGACCGGCTCGATCCTTCAGGCGCAACCCAGACCGGAGAGCGCTCTCTGTTGTCTGGCCTCATCCGGGTGGAGAACCGCGTGAGTGGAATGTTGGGGATTCCAGCATTGGTCGCGTCGGTGGAAGCAGCAACCCTGGAAGTGAGCCAGTCCGTGAAATCGTGAACAGTGGTTCGGAGTCAAGTTGCCTGAGCAGGATTGAGCGCGTGGAGGAGGATGTAGGGTATGGCCAGGAATAGCAAATCGACGGTTCGACCGTCGCCGTCATGGTTTCAGAACCTCAAGACTCTGCCGAAGTTAATCCTCGGGTTTTCTGCTGTCGGTCTCATCATGATCTCAGTTGGTCTTGTTGGCCTGATGGGACTTCATACGGTCAAGGGAGAGTTACAGTCGATCTACAACGGATCGACCTTAGCGCTCTCAAATGTCGGAATCGCCAGTACCAACCTCGGTCTCTATCATAGCGCGCTCCTCAATGTAGGACGGCAGGTTGGAAAGAATGAGTTTGATCAAGCGCTCGCTGGGCTGGCCGAACTCAAGAAACAGACATTGATCCCCCTGAATGCGTATCAGACATCTCAGTTGCATGAATCAACCAGTGGTCGGAGTGAAAGTAAAGATCTCGCCAGTCTTCACCAAGCATTGCGTGAATATTTTTCCGCAACAGAGGGTGCGGTGGGTGCATTTGCGGAGAGCTTCAAATCATCTCTTGCCGAAGAACAGAAGCAGAGCATGCGCGAAGTTGGACAATTGGCATTGTCCGTTGATGTTGCGAATAAGTACAACGCGGCGACTCTGCGGGTTCGGGAGCTCATGACGACGATTCTCGACGTGGCAAGAGAAATGAACGACCACGGGCAAGCTGAAGCCTCCCATCGGACGAACGTCGTTCTGGCCGGTTCGTTATTGGCGCTTGTGTTGGCCGGTATAATCGGATTCTACCTCGCCGGCTCTATCGCGCGGAACATCACGCATGTTGCCGATGTCGCCCAACAAGCTGCAGCAGGGAATCTTCAAGCTCGCGCCAGACTTGAGAGCAACGACGAGATCGGGCATTTGGCTAAGGCGTTCAACATTATGCTCGACCGGCTCACGAGCCTGGTTTCTACCGAAGAAGAGCGGGATACCATGCAGAAACGATTGGTGCAGTTTCTGGTCCTCGTGTCCGATGTAGGGAAGGGAGACTTGACCAAACGCGGTGAAGTCACGGCTGATATGTTCGGAAATCTGGCGGACGGTTTTAACCTCATGATCCAACGATTCGCGCAATTGATGAAGCAAGTCAGAGAATCGGCCGAGCGCGTGAATCGATCAGCCGGGGCATTGCGAGAGAATTCCGGCCAGATGGCCGGTACCGCCAAGCACCAAGCTGATGAATCGATGAAGACGCTCAGCGCGGTGGAACAACTTGCGGTTTCCATGAGACACGTGGCGGAAACGGCTGGGGCCTCTTCCGACTCAGCACGCCAGGTGTTAAAAGCAACAGAAGATGGCCGAGTTGCGGTGCAGGAAACCGTGCAGGACATGCAGCGTATTCGATCAGCGGTTCAACGGATGTCGAAGCAGGTCAAGGCTCTTGGTGATCGCTCGTTAGAAATTTCCCAGATCGTCTCCACAATTCGTGAAATCGCCAATCAGACCAACTTACTTGCTTTGAATGCGGCGATCGAAGCCGCAGGGGCAGGCGAAGCCGGTGCTCGATTTGGTGTCGTGGCCGACCAGGTTCGAAAGCTCGCCGAAAGCTCAACGAACGCAACCCGTGAAATTGCGGACCTCGTGAAGGTGATTCAGAGCGAGACGCAGCACGCCGTCGTGGCGATGGAACATGAAACGCAGGCGGTAGAGGCAGGATCCGCCTCAGCCTTGCGGACTGGTGATGTATTCAAAGAGATTTCAACGATCGCGCAACGGTCTGCAGAGCTTGCCCAGAGCATTGCGGCGGCCGCAACGACCCAGACGGTATCCACGGATCAAGTCGGTCGATCAATCAAGGATTTTACGGGGGGTGCCATTGCGACGCAAAAAGCAACCGACTCGGCGCGGGCCACGGTAGAAGATATGGTGAAGTTGGCCGAAGGGCTCACGGCTTCGGTGTCACAATTTAAATTGACCTAATGGACCAGGAGCGAGCACGCACTTCCTCGTCAGGATAGATGCACACCAATGGGAGCGGAGTCTAATCAACCTGACTTGATTCGAGTCTTTGTCTCCGAAGCATCGGATGGAACCAGAGTATTAGGAGAAGCATTACGTACCAACGGCGAGGTGATCCCCCCTCCGCACGAAGTCTACGAACACTACATTGTCGCCCATCGCCTTCGAGGAGCCGCTGCCCTCTATGGCTACGGGGGAATTTCCCGACTATCTGCTGAGCTTGAAGTAATTCTCGAGCGCGCGAACGACATTGCGCCAGCGGACTGGCCCACGGTTGTGAGTGTGATGCGGGAGGTCGTCGCTGGATTGGTGGACTTGATCCAGCAGATTGGTTGCGATGGTCGTGAAGATCCGGATGTCGTGACACGCTGTCTTGAATCGCTCGAAGGGCTTCAGGTTCTGCCGCCCGCAGTATCAGTCAGTTTGGACTATGTTCATCCTATTCTCGACGTTGAGATCCTGTCTTATTTTATCCCAGAAGCGGAGGAGTATCTCCAGACGATCGATGACTTGGTTCGAATTCTTCGTGCCACGCGTGACAACGACGATGCCATATATCGTCTCTTTCGTGCCACCCATACCTTGAAAGGGTCTGCCTATACCGTTGGCTTCCAGGTCATTGGAGATATTGCCCGTCCGATGGAAGAGGGCATGATCGCGGTAAGAGACAAGCGGCTCGTGTTGACCGACTCTATGCTTGAGGTGTTTGAGAACGCAACGCGTACAGTTCGGCTTCTCTTGCGACGTGATCCTCAAGGAGGCTATCAACTGCAGCGTGATATTCCGGTTCTGATCCACCAACTCATGCAGATGTGTGAGGGGACGGTCTCGGTCAGTCTATTGAGCGGAGGACCGACGGGACCTGATGTCGTCTCAGCTAGTCCCGTAATACCGGAACCGGTCGTCAGTGTAGAAGTGCCTCCTGTAGACTTGTCTGATGCGTATCTGCTTCCTGATCTCGATCCGGAAGCCCTCTCGTATTTCGTTCCTGAAGCACAAGAATATCTTGAACTTTTGGAATCGAATCTTCTGCGTTTGGACAAAGAACCTCAGAATAGGGAGCTGATCAATCAGCTCTTCCGCACGGCCCATACGCTGAAAGGTTCCGCCTACACCGTTGGATTTCAATCAATCGGCGATCTTGTACATCATGTGGAAGACTTTATGGGGGCCGTTCGCGATGGTCGACTGGTCGTACAGTCAGGCCATACGGACCTTATCCTTCGTTCAGTCGATGTGGTGCGGGTACTGATGCGAAGAGACCTCGGCGCAGTATCAGGCACCAGGCAACGGTTTGACGCGACCCGGTCCGACCTCAAGCGATTAGACCAACAAACCTCTGGTGACGTGACGCCTGCAGCTCCATTCGCTGGGTCGTCACGCGACTCTGCGTCATCCCCGATCTCGGCGATGGAGCCCGTCGAGAAGGACAAGCCGACAGAGGCGAGGTCATTGGAAGATCGTGAAGTCATTCGTGTCAGTTATGGACGACTCGAACGACTCATGAATCTCGTGGGAGAATTAGTTATTGGGCGAGGTCGATTGGAACAACGGCTACGAGTCCTCGAACAACTGTCACAACAGGTTTTGGTATTCAAGTCTCGGTTGGTCGATTCCGTTCAATCCTTTTCTGATAAGCATACCTTTACCTATCAAGAGACGCCCCATGCTGAGACGGCGGTTGCGATGCAAGGACCGATGGCATTCGGTGATTTTGGAAGCCTCGAACTTGATAAGTATGACGACTTCAATGTCCTTGCTCGACGTATTAGTGAAGTGACGGCCGATATCAGCGAGTCATTGGCGCAGCTGGATGGCTCGATTCATCGAGCGCACGACGATATGAGCCAGTTGCAGCAACTGACTCTCTTAATGCGAGACGAAATTGCCCATGCTCGCATGGTTCCGATCGGGACCCCATTTACACGATTTCGGCGTGCCATCCGAGAGATTGCGCGTGCCTCAAATAAAGAAGTGACCTTGGTGACGTCAGGTGAGCAGACGGAAGTTGATACAAGTGTTGTGGAGCGTTTGGTGGATCCTCTCGTCCATCTGGTACGTAATGCCGTCTATCATGGGATCGAATCGCCAGCCGATCGACTCGCCAAAGGCAAGCCACCAGTCGGTACCATCCACTTACATGCCGCGCATCGTGGAAATTCCATGATCATTGAGGTGGAGGACGATGGAGCAGGATTGGATTTAGCTAAAATACGGGCCAAGGTGGTTAAGATGGGACTGGCCGGTGCACAACAGATCGAAACCATCTCCGATGCCGAACTTCTACAATCGATTTTCCTTCCAGGATTTTCAACGGCTGACAAGGTCGGCGATCAGGCGGGACGTGGAGTAGGGCTGGATGTCGTGAAGCGGGTCATTGAAGGTATGAACGGCCATATTGCCGTGGAGTCCGAACCCGGTGTCGGAACGAAATTTACTTTGAGCCTTCCGGTCACACTGCTGATAGCCACGGCCCTGATTGTACGGGCCGGTGCTGAACGTTACGCCATCCCATTGCTCAATATTCAGGAAGTGACCATGCCGACCCCATCGTCATGGAGAGTGGAAGGTGAGCGTACCGTCTTGCAGGTTGGTGAACAAGTCATTGAGGTGCAGTCGTTACAGCATCTACTTCGGAGGGAGTGGTGCACTGTTCGTGGAACGGTGCCGGTCGTCATCGTCCGTACAGCCGGGGGGCCGATTGGGTTAGCCGTCGATGAGCTATTGGGCAGACAAGAAGTCGTCATTAAATCATTGGGTCAATTGAAACCGCTTGTGCATTCGTTCTTCGGGGGAGCGACGATCGATCCAGAAGGGCGAGTCATTTTAGTGATAGATCCCACACGGCTGGTTGGGCGAGACACTAAGGAGTCACGTGTACAGGCCGTAATTTCCAAAAGCCAGGTTCGGCCACAACAAGTGGTTCCCGATCTGGTGAGGACTGCTGAGCCGAAGGATGTTCGCCTGTTATTGGTCGACGATTCCCTGAGTATTCGCAAGTTTGTTGGGAAAATGTTGGAGTCGGCGGGGTATCAGGTTGATACGGCTGTTGATGGAGAAGACGGACTCCGTAAGGCATCGACCTTCCCATACAGCATGATTTTGACCGACCTCGAAATGCCGAAACTAAACGGATTTGAAGTGATTCAAGCCTTACGAAGACGCTCTGAAACTCGTGAAACACCGGTAGTTGTGATGACGACGCGGGCAGGGGACAAACACCGACAGATGGCGATCAATATTGGGGCGAGTTCCTACATCGCCAAGCCCGTTGAAGAGCGGATGTTGCTTCAGGAAGTCGAACGGTGGGTAGGACCAGTACGAACGCTTGGCAAGTAACCATGCGGAAAGCTTTGGATTGATTGACGAAATATGAATTGTTGCGGAGAATGGCCACAAAGGCGTTGTTATGAGTGTTTCGGGGAAGACAGAGGAGCCTGTCACATCCACTTCTACTTCTCCGCCATGTTTGATCATTACAACGATAGGTGGAAGATATTTGGCCTTCGAAGCTGAACATTCCCAGGGGGTACTAACCAGCCAGGACTGGGAGTTCCTTCACCCTCCAGTTGTGAAAGGCGTACTCTATCCCGTGGTCGATCTTGCCGTGCGGCTTAATCTTGGAGGCGCGAGGCAATGGGATGAGACCGAAGGGGTGCTCCTTGCAAATGGGAAGTGCCGAGGTTGCGTGCGTGTTCAGAAAGTCCATGGCATTCTTGAGGCCTGTAGGTCTCAAGTTTTGCCTCTTCCTGCGCAGTTCCGTGGACCGGAACGAGGATGGTATCGAGGCATGATCCTCTTTGACCACAGTGTGGCACTCGTACTGAATACTGCATGGGTACTTGAAGAACAGCTTGAGGGGGAGGCAAGGACCGAGTCTCAGGGAACGGAATCCGTTGTGGCTTTGCAAGGAACTATGCAAAGCAAGAACCAGGCATGCTGAGAACGGCCGGCCATGCTCAGCACCGTGAAACGCCTCGATCATGGCATCTCTTGGTGTTTTCTGTAGGAGGAAGACGGCTAGCGGTGAGGACTTTGGAGGTTGGAGGTATTTCCCAATGGCGTGAGTCGATCCCCGTATCCGGGGAGACTCCCTTTGTTTCAGCCGTGGTTCGGCTCAACCAGACCGTCCTTCCGGTTTTTGATTTGGCTGGAGTGCTACAACGTACCATGCAGGGAAACAGTCTCTTGTGTCTTAGGGTGAAACATTCATTAGGCGATATGGCGATCTGTATCGATGAAGAGATCCCGGTTCTACAGACTCTTGATCTCTCAATGATTCAGCCCTACCGAGACAATGATGTGCCGGCCGAAGGAAGCTACGCTCATGGCCAGGAAGAAGTTCCGATTCTTGCGGTGTCTAGATTGGGGATGGGTTCGTGGTGATACCCGTTGGTCGCGGGATGAAGGAAAGGTGCGAGCATGCCGAAGATCCTTATTGCGGATGACAGCATCGCAGTGCGAAAAGTGGCGGAGCGACTGCTCACGGAGGCTGGTTTTAGCGTCGCACTTGCCGCCAATGGAGAAGAGGCCCTCGCCTATCTGGCGAAGGAACAACCAGACGTGGTTGTGTCGGATGTCATTATGCCGGACAAAAGCGGGTACGAAGTCTGTGCGTTTGTCCGTGGACAGGCCGCGCTTTCGACGACGCCTGTCCTTCTGATCTCCGGTATCGTGAATGATGAAGTGACCAAGCAGGCAGAGTCTTGTCGAGCCGATGGGGTCTTGAAGAAGCCGTTCCAAGGTACGTCTCTCAAAGATCGAGTCTTCGAGCTTCTGGCCAAAAAACAGGAGTCGTTTCCCGTCGCCGGTAATTCACCGACTTCTGTTCCCGGTACAGCGGCAGAGGACAGTCTCCCTGTGTCGGGACAGCCGTCGAAGAGTGAACCTCAGGAGGCGAATCACCTTAGAGAGGTGGAGCGCCAACTGCGGGTTGAGCGTACTCGTTCGGAGGAGCTTACCGATCGGTTAGCCGCGCTCACACCACAACTTGTTCGAGCCAAAGAAATCGAATCGCAACTGACGATGGAACGACAGCGAGTGAGCGATTTGCAGCAAACGGTGACGATACTTGAGCGGCAGGCTGCAAGAATCCCTGAACTGGAAGCCGCGTTCAAGTCAGAACAAGATGTCGTCAACTCACTCAAGCAGGCCTTGTTGAATTCACAGGCGACTTCGAGTCGGGTGGCAGAATTGGAATCGTCTTTGGAAGCTGAACGGGCTGCTGCCGAACAACTTGTTCAACAGCTTGCCGATTTAGAAGGGATCTCCGCAAAGTTGAAGGATACAGAAGTGCGGCTGGCGACGGATCAGCAGCAGATTGTGGATCTTCAGCATGCACGTGCGTCGCTCGAAGCCGAGCTCTCGACCGAACGGAAGAAAGAGACTGAAACAGCCGAGCGAATACAGGAATTGGAAAAAGTGACTGCCAGAATCCCCGAGTTGGAGGGACTTCTTGTCTCGGAACGTGAACGTAATGGAGTGCTTGCGCAGCGCGTACTGGAAGCGGAGCAGTCCGCTGAGAGTGCGACTAAGCGTTTTGAGGAGCTTGTGAGAAAATTGGGCGAGATTGCTGGGTTGGCATCTCAACTGGGAAGTGGAAAAGGATAGCCGTAGGCTGGAGCTCTGGAGTCCGGTTGTGACCGAGATCGTGCTGAAGGACCGACGCGCATGCCTGTTGAAACGGAAGACGGGTTTCAGAAAGAACTAGTTGAGCTCTTTGTGCAAGAGGCCCACGAATGGCTTCAGCAGATTCATGTGGCACTTGATGAACTTCAACAGGCACCGGAATCTAGCAGGCATCGGTCCTTGGCCCAGACGATTAAGATCGGCATCAGCAATCTCGGTGGATCGGCCGCAACCGTCAATCTGACAGATGTCGAACGAGCGAGTTTCTCCGCACTTCCATTTGTCGAAGCGCTGCAGGATCCGTCCGCTCAAATTTCGTCCGATGACTTCCTCGCCTTGTGTAAGCAGTTGGGGCATATCCATGGTGCCCTGACTCGGGCCACCGGAGTGACTTTCGAGGCGGCGCCTTCGCAGGTTCCTGAGACTGGTCCTCCCACGACCATCCCGACCGAGGAGCTTCTGACTCTACTCCATGGGCTTCAGATGGAATCCAGCCCATCAGGCATAATTCCGCGGAATCTTATCCGGACCATTACGGCTCAAGCCGAATCGCTCGTCCAGCGTGGTGCCGGACAGTACCAGATCGCGTCAATTCAAGAATTTCTTGATCGCTCGGCCGAAGGGGACCAAGGGTTCCTCGCACTTGTTCAACAGCACGAGGGCCATCTGACCGATATTCTACAGGCACTCACCGTGGACGGCACCTCGACTCAGGGAGCTTCAACTGACCTTCTCATGGGCGTGGAGCGCGTTGCTCAGCTATGGTCGGCTGCGCAACAGGTGAATGCATCACAGGCTATGACATTCTTCATGGGGCTGCATAGTTTTCTCACTATTGTGTCACAACAACGCGTTGTCATCTCATCACAGAGCATAAAGGCTGTTCAGTCGCGTTTGGTCCAGTGCGTACAAGCCGTCGAAGAATGGGTGGAAAGTGGGAGAATGGAACGGCTCGCCATCCAAGGTGTGTTATTTCCCTGAACAGGGATCTCCGTGATCGCTTTCGCTAGTCACCGTCAGCGAGTTGTCCGCCGTGCATGATCTTCTGATGGCAACTACAGTGCAGGGGTGTGATTGTGAAGACGTGGTATGAGCGTGCGATTCAGAGTTTGAACGAAGCCGCGCTGGCCGTGCAGGGAAGGCACAATATTCCGATCCGAAGCCTTGAATCGCTTGCTTCAAATATCGTTGCGTCGCTCCATGAGACGGATGAACTCGTCGTCGAAGCGCTGTCCGGGCCGCCAGGCTCGCCGCTGCTGACCAATCTACTGAATGTTTCCATCCTAGGTACACGAGTTGGGATTGGATTGGGATACTATGGTGACGAGCTGCATCGACTCGCGCTTGCCGGACTCGTTCATGATATCGGGTTATTTGCGGTACCTGCAGAATTACTGAGTAAGACTGGCAGACTCACTCCTGAAGAACGGACGCTGATCGAACAACACCCGGAACGTGGAGTCGAGATCATTCTCCAGTGTGACCCCACGTTGCATTGGTTGGCGCAAGTAACATGTCAGGCACATGAACGATGGAACGGACGGGGCTATCCCCGTCGCCTCAAGGGAAGACAGATCCATGAAATGGCCCAGATCTGTGGATTGGTTGATGTGTTTGATGCCTTGGTGAGTGAGCGTCCGTATCGACCCAGGTTGTTTCCGCATGAAGCTGTGAAAGAACTGCTTGTGGCTGAACGCGACACCTTCCCACGGGAGATTCTTAAGGCACTGGTTGAGCAGTTGTCGGTGTATCCGCTTGGAACCACGGTCCGACTCACAACCGGAGCGGTGGGAGTCGTGGTGAAGATCAACAGTCGTTATCCTCTTCGTCCGGTGGTGAAAGTGACTGCAGAAGAGCGTGGAGATGATGTGCAATCTCATGAGGTAGACTTGAGCCTCACCCCGTTGATCGCGGTTATTGAAACCTTAAAACCGCCGGTTGTAGGTCAAGTTCAGGTTGAAACGGTGTTGTCGAGGCCGCCTGCGTCTTCTGCAACAGTCGATGTTTCGGATCATTTCACATCGTTACTTGAGAGTCTTGACGCCATCACCTCCACTCTTCAAGCGGTTGTTGAAACTCAAAAGCGTCGGTCTTAATCAAGCAGAAATCTGCTCCTCCCTCAGCGTCGCTGATCACCCTCTCTGTCCGAGGTCGGTTGTCCTACGATGTTCCCTCCCTTCGCCGAATGTGAAATACGTCATGGCTTAGATTGATTCTCAATGCCGTCTTAAGTCGAATTGTCTGGTCCGACTCTGATGCAGAAAGGTGGCCAGCCGGAATCTTTGGAATGTCAATGACATAGAGCTATCTCGCGGAGATCTCTGAGAAGCAAGAGAGAGGCTGCGGTGGAATGAAGGGAGAGAGATCTCCACTTTTCTGGGAAGCTCGACATCGTTATAATACCTCTCCAATGAGTCGTTCTCTCGTGAACTAGAAAGGGAATCGCGTGCCAAAACTTATTACTGTTCATCATCCGCAGCAAACGATGCAGCAGGCGCTCGAGTACGTGAAGACGTATATTCTCTTTCCATCGGGCTTTCTCGGCCTGGTCTGTTTGGTTGGTAGTGTTGGAGGACTTGGCTACCAGTTGCTCGGAACTGATAGTTACACCTGGGATACCTTTTATCAGAGCTCGGGCCTATTTTTGTCAGGGATTGGTCTGGGAGCGGCACAAACCCTGTATCAGCGGTACCTTCTACGAGAGTTCCCAGAAGTTCTGGCTGCACGAATGCGGGACGGTTTGAACAGACAGAAGGGAAAGCTCAAGAAACAATCCGTAGCCCCGGACATTGAACATGCAGGACGGCAACTGATTCCACTGGCCTACGGCATGGGCATCCTGCTGCTTGTGGGAAGTGCCATCGCCGCCTTCTCGTACGGCCGTGTGCACATGATTCCAGCCATCCTCATGCCATGGGCAGGGTTCTATTGGGCCAAGATGTTCCTCTGGCGGAGAGTGATCACCGTTGCAAAGTGATGAAGGACGGATCGTCAGGAACGACGCTTCTTTGCCGCAGCGGTTCGTCTTGATGACGTCGAGGCTTGGCGTTCCAGAGCCGTAACGCGCTCTTCCAACTTACGGACTGTCTCCCGTGTTTCAGGAAGCTGAAAGATCCCACCCTGAATCCTTAGGGCCTTTTCTCGTGGCATCGCGGGTATGCCACCGACGATTTGATTTGCTTCGATACTGCGATTGACGCCAGATTTTGCCGCAATCATCACCTGATCACCAATTGTGAGATGATCAGCGAGGCCAGCTTGACCGCCGATCATGACATATCGGCCGATAGTCGTGCTTCCAGCGATGCCCACCTGTGCGACAAGGATGCAATGCTCTCCGACAGTGACATTGTGGGCAATTTGGACCAGGTTATCGACTTTGGTCCCCTGTTTGACCAGGGTATGGCCGAAGGTAGCACGGTCGATCGTCACATTCGCACCGAGTTCCACATCGTCCTCAATGACCACGTCTCCGAGTTGGGGGATCTTATGGTGTCGGCCTTGATGTTGAACATAACCGAACCCATCAGCCCCAATGACCGTACCGCTATGGATGATCACACGAGCACCAAGGCGACAGCCTTCGCGGACCACGACATTGGGATAGAGAACGCAATCATCTCCGATCGTTGAATCTGACCCGACGAAGACCCCCGGGTAAAGAGTCACGCGATTCCCAATCGTCACGCGGTCGCCGAGCGTCACGAACGGCCAAATGGACGGGTCAGATCCAATTCGTACATCAACCCCTTGCATGACTGGATCGGCGATTCCTCTAGGAGGCGGTGTCGGCACGAAAAATCTCTGTGCCACACGGGCGAATGCCAGCATGGGATTGTCGACCACGATCTGTGGAGTGGCCAGATCCGGCTGATGTCGATGGATCAGTAAGGCAGCAACCTGGGCATGTGCGGCGGCTTTGGCCATTTTGTCGTTAGTCACGAAGGATAAGGCACAGGAGTTGGCTTGGCCGAGGCTGGTCAGCGCAGAGACCTGGGTCTGGAGGTCACCGTGAACGGTCCCGCCAACGACTTCATGGATTTGGGCGAGCGTGAGTGGTGTGGGGAGTTGAGGCCTGCTCATCGTGTTGCACCCTTCTTCTTGACCTTCGAGGTCGCTGACGACGTGGACCTGGGCTTCTTCGAGGAGGCAGGTTTGGGTTTGGGGGGCGAAGGTTTCTTTGAAGCGGATCTTGATCTTGACGAGGGGGTCTTCTTCGAGGCGGATTTCCTCGAAGTTGTCTTGGAGGATGCTCCTGGCTTCAGTGATTCAGATTTAGCATTCGACGGGGATGCCGCGAGCTGTCGTTGGACGTAGGCGGCCACGGACCCGACGGTACTGAGCCCGGGAAGATCTTGATCGGGAATTTGAAGTTTGAAGCGTTCTTCGATTTCGAACAGCAATTCGATGACGGCGACTGAGTCAAGTCCTAAGTCATCTCGGAGATGGTGGCTCTCCGTAATGGACGCAGGGTCTCGCTTCAAGTAGGTGGCCAAGGCATGCACGATTTTTTCAGTGATCGCAGGGTCGATCCGCTCAGTCATTATGAGTACTCCTTCAGTGGAATGAGGCTCTTCGCTGTAGCGTCCGCGAGGAGGCGCCTCACTATCAATCATTCAGTATTCTTACGCCACAAATTTCTTGAGGACCACGGTGGCATTGTTGCTGCCGAATCCAAATGCATTTAAGAGGGCATACCGAATCTTTCGTTCTTGCACCGTCCGACGAATGCCGTCCAACCGACAGTCCGGGTCAGGTTCCTCATAGTTGGCGGTCGGGTGAATCTGCCCGGTATGGATCGCCATCGTAGTGGCAACGGCCCCGATCGCACCGGCTGCGCCGAGCGTATGGCCGACGAGGGACTTTGTGGCATTGATGGCAATCTTGTCCGCACGATTCTTGAACAGGTTCCGGATCGCCTTCGTTTCGACGGCATCTCCGATCGTGGTCGACGTCGCATGGGCATTGATGTAGTCGACCTGATCGGACCCGATCCCGGCGGATTCCAGCCCGATCTTCATGGTCATACTGATCTCCTGTCCATCCTCCTGAGGAATAACCATGTGGTAGGCTTCGCTCGTCGCTGCATATCCGGCGAGCTCGGCATACACTCTAGCCTTCCGTTTCTTGGCATGTGACAAAGATTCCACGATTAATGCGGCTGCCCCCTCACCCATGACGAAGCCATCTCGACGTCGGTCGAATGGGCGTGACGCGCGTTCAGGGGCATCGTTAAACTCACTGGATAGGGCGCGCAGAGAGCAAAATCCTGCAAAGACCAGCGGAGTAATGCTGGCATCGGCGCCAACGACAATGACGACGTCGGCTTGACCGGTGCGAATGCAGTGGAGCGCCTGGCCGAGGGCATGAGCACTGGACGAACAAGCCGTTGAGATCGTGAGGTTGGGGCCTTTGGCTCCATGCGCCATGGCGACAATCCCCGAGGCGGAATTGAGGGTAATGGTTGGAATAAAATTGGGGTGGACCCGATGGGGGCGTTGGGTTTTAAAGAGCTGTGTAATCTCCCGTTCACCCATGACCATTCCGCCCATGCCCGCTCCGACAATGACTCCGACGCGGTGGGGGCGTTCTTTTGCCATATTGAGGTCAGCGTCAGCCAACGCTTCCTTCGCAGCGACTAAGGCAAACTGTGCATAGCGATCGACGCGACTGGCTTGGGTGGCGGTCAGGTATTGTTCTGGCGAGAAATTATGGACTTGTCCGGCTACTCGAGAACGGTAGTCCGACATGGGGACCCATCCCAAGGAGGGAATGGCGGTTACTCCCGAACGACCGGTCATGGCCGATTTCCAGAATTCACTCACACCGATCCCGATCGGAGATATCACCCCAAGACCTGTGATCACAACACGTGAGGCCATGCTTCTTCCTCCTTATAGTGGCGCCACGGCGCCTTTCTTACCGGAAGACCGGTAGACAGTCAACTAAGAAACGGGTGTCTAATGGCGAACTTTTAGCAATAAATACAGACCGAAGCTTAAGAAGAGGGCGTTGGCCATCCAACCGGCTAGAACAGGTGCAAGTGCTCCTCCTCTTCCTAACGCGATGGCAATGGAATGCGTGGTCCAATAGCAAAATCCCACAATGAAGGCTTGTCCGATTCCCACGGTCATACTACCTCCACGGACTCCGCTCCGCCGGAGACTCAATGCAATGCCGACGAGGACCATCACGATCGTGACCAAGGGCAACGCCATACGGTCGTAGTAATCCGTCAGCAGACGGGAAAAGGTAAATCCTTCCTGGCGAAAGCGTTCAAGGTAGTTGTGAATTTCCCTGAAAGTCATCGTTTCTGAGTTTCCTACGAGGGAACTCGAGAAATCGTCAGGAATCAGCGGAAGGTTGATGGTCTGTTCGGAAAACCGAGCGAGCTCCACGGTTTCATTGGAATGAAATTGGCGGTGAAATCCATTTCGAAGGACCCAGCCGTTCGTCGCATAGCGGGCTTCCTCGGCCTCGGTGATCCGGTCGAGTTGGAACGGTGGGCGGAAATAAAAAATGCGTATCCCTCGCAGGGTCTTACCTTCTGCATCGATTTCGGCAACCTTCATGAGGCTATTCGCGCTGATCCGAGCCCAGGGTTGAACGGCTTTGACGGTGACAGGCACCGGTTTCTGCTCGATTTGGACGGCACGGACCTCCTCGGCTTTTTCGGAAGCGAGGGGGATGATGGTTGAGCTGAAGCTGAAGAGGATTAACGATATGCCGCTGGCAAAGAGAAGAAAGGGAGATGACATCCAGAGCAAACTCACCCCACAGCTTCGCATGGCCGTGATTTCGTTGCTGCGTGAGAGAAGGCCGAGAGTCAGCAGGGTGGCGACGAGAACGGCAAACGGTGCGACTTGGAAAGAAATCGAAGGGATCTTCAGAACGAAATACAACAGGATCGGCAGGATGCCGGATTCATAGCGAAGAAAGCGACGGACTTTTTCAAAAAAGTCGATGACCAAATAGATCGTCACCAAGCCGGAAAAGCACATACCGAATATTTTTGAATACTCGCGGAGGATATAGCGGAACAGAATCGTCATTGTGCTAGTGCGTGCTCACCCGGTAAAACAAAACAAGAGTGATGATCATAAAAATAACGTTGGGCAGCCACGCGCCCCAGAATGGATGAAGGATCAGGGCCGTTACCAGAAAGTCACATCCGACATTCAAGATGTAGAACGCGATGATGATGCCGACCCCAACGGCAAAGCCACCAACGCGGCCAGACCGTTTCGAGACGATTCCAACCGGTACGCCAAGGAGGCAAAATACGAGCGAGGCCGTTGGGAAGGCCAAGTCTCTATAATATTCCATCATCCGCCGAAGCGCGCCGGCATCTTTGCCGCCGGTTTCAGCGAGGCGTGCGGTGATTTGGTCGTATGACGGGCGTTCCTCAGTCGCTGAGTAACTACTGAGGTTCAAGTTGATCTTGATGTCATAGCTGGCAAACGCAATCTGTTGAGACTGGTCGATCTGAGGGGGACGGCTATGAATCATGCCGTTTTCCAACTGGAGCGCCACGTGGTCATGCTCGGCATCCATGAAAATCCGATAATGTTCCGCCACAATGACGCGTGGCTCGTTGGGGAGACGTTCATCCGAGATGAAGATGCCGGGAGCCGGACGATCCGGCTCAGCTTCTGGAACATAAATCATCATGTGTGGAACCGGCTCGTTGAAGGTGCCGCGTTCCAGGGCGAGGGCGAGCTGGTCCTTCAAGAGATTGAGCGCCACCTTCTTCAGATTGAGTGAACTCCAAGGCTGTCCCCACTGCGATAAGACCAAGGTTAACGTGAAGACGCAGAGGGAAAACAAGAGCACCGGTTGCGAAAGGCGAACGAGGCTGAGCCCGGCCGCTCGCATGGCGACCAGTTCTTTATCAAAGGACAACCGGCCAAAGGCGGTGACCGAGGCGATCAGCCCGGCAATGGGAAGCGTGAGGACGAGTCCAGAGGGAAGTAGCATGGCAATGACTTTGAGGACGGCCCAGATCCCAACTCCTTTGGAGACGAGAAGCTCGACGAGGCGCAGGAGTTCTCTGGTCAGCATGACAAAACAGAGAGCCCCGAGGCTGAGCCCGAACGGAGTCAGAAGCTCGGTGAAGATGTAGCGATCGAGTAGTGTGCGTAAGATCACAGAGTTTCAGGGGTGGAGAAGTTGTCGACACTATAGGAGAGTCCATCTTCGTTGTAAACACAGGAGAAAATCTTGTCACTAAAGATTCCCTTGACACAGGGTACGCCCTATGTTACATGCAGCGCGAAATTTATTCTAATATGATGATGGGTTCTGTGAGCGATTCATCACTCCTTCAGGTGCCCGTCCCTCTCTGCCAGCCGAGTGCTTGTCCGTTCTATTCTCGAGTTCTCATCGAACAAAACGTGGGTGGAGGCGCTACGTAACTATTCGTCGTTGTTGACAAAAGGAGGAGTCCGTGAAGACAAAAGGTACGGTCAAGTGGTTCAATGATCGAAAAGGATTTGGGTTTATTCGGTTGGATAGCGGGGACGATGTCTTCGTTCACTACTCTGCGTTACAAGGAGATGGATTCAAGACGCTCAAAGAGGGTGAAAACGTTGAGTTTGATATCGTACAAGGAGCCAAGGGCCCACAAGCGGCCAACGTGCTGAAGGCGGTCATTGCCGCCTCGTAATCATTCATTCATATCTCTTGTTCGGTTGAAGAACTGCTTCTCCTGGTCATAGACAGGGGGAGCGGTTTCTTCCGCCGTGTCGAGATTCCTGCCCGATTCCCTCAATTGCTAGACAAAACCCATTGAGACTGTTAGCGTTTGCCTGTTTCGTCCATGGAGGGCATACTTGTGCCACCTGATCGCGGTCGCATTCTTCAACAGGCTCAGCTACTGGCGTCCCGCGGACAGTATGATGCGGCGATTGCTGAGTGGAAAAAGCTTGCCATTGACAGTCCTGCCGACGGCAGTATCCACAATACGATCGGTGATTTGCACATCAAGCGGAATGTGCCTGGCGAAGCGGCATCGGCCTATCTGCAGGCGGCTTCGGCCTTTCGAGCGGAAGGAGCCACTCTCAAAGCTATGGCCGCGTTCAAGAAGGTTCTTAAGTGTGATCCGACGCGATATGAAGTCTACCGCTACCTTGGCGACTTGAATGTGGAACGAGGCCTCATCAGCAGTGCCGTGCAGGATTATCTTACGCTGGGGAAGTATTACCTCAAAGAGCATCGTGGAAAGGATGCGCTTGAAGTCTATAAAAAGATTATCGCGCATGATCCGTCGAATCTCAACGCGCAGCAACGCGTCGCAGAACTCTGTGTCCAGGAAAATCAGCAGGATGAAGCGACAAAGGTCTATCTCCAGTTGGGTCGAGAGAAATCGGCACAGGGGCGATACGATGAGGCCAAGGACGCGTACCTTGCCGTCCTGAAGATTGATCCACAGAACAACGAAGCGGCTCAATTTGTTGAAAGCCTCAAACATGGTGGAACCGGTTCGGTAAACGTGGTAAAGCCGACCACTTCCACATCGGTGCTGAAATCCACACCGATGCAGAAACCCACGGAACCGCTTGATCTACTGGCCGAAGCCGTTCGGCGCGTTGCTCAAAAGCAGTACAGCGGCGCCGAAGCCATTTTGAACCAACTATTGACCAGAGAACCTGGAAACCCGCAGGTCTGCCAACTCCTGGCTCGGTTGCATTTACAACGTGGCGATGTGCAAGTCGCAGTAGGAGAATACCGATTTTTGGCCGGAGCTGCGTTGCGTGCGCATGACCTGAATCTTGCGGAATCACTGATTCAAGAGGTGTTGGCTGTGGAGCCCAATTCCGTTCCCTTGTTGGAGCTGAACGGCGAACTGTACGAAGAAAAAGGCAACCACGCAGTGGCCGCGCTTCAGTATGCCAAGGCGGTCGAAGTATTGTTAGCCCATCCAGAGCCTGGAATGGAAAGCCTCCACGAGGAACTGTTTGAGAAGGTGCAAACCCTCGCTCCTGATGCCGACTTCGTAAAGAAATTAGCCGAGAGGGTGAAGAAGGGGGCAACGGGAGGACCGAATGGGGAGCAAAAAGAGGTGCGGATCGAAGAGCCGTTAACAGATCGTCACGATGAGGTATCGGGGAGAGGGCCGGCAGCGCAGGAGACAGAAGAGATTGCGATTGTAGGGGCTGAGCCAGATGCTGTCTCGTATTCGGCAAGTAGTTTTGCAAGGGATGGTGAGCCAGCGGCAATCACGACGGCTCAAGGTCAGGAGACTCAACCTCGGGCTGAAGACATCCCCTCTGCCTGGACTGTAGACCTCCCAGTAACTTCCACCGTGGTCCAACCGTCAGTCCCTCATTCAAGCGAGGCGTCGATCGACCAGCTGCCGAACAGTACATCGACTTTACACACATCCACCAAGACGCAGAAGGAGCCGGTGAAGGAACCAGCCGGGACGCCGCCCGACTACGAAACCCACTATGCATTGGGAGTGGCGTATAAGAATATGGGGTTGTACGAAGAAGCTCATGCGGCGTTCCAGGTCTCCATGGGTAGTGACGCATTCTATCTCGATTCGGCTTTGATGACAGCCGTCTGCTTGAAGGAAGAGCAACAGTTCGCCAAGGCGATCGTGGGACTCGAGACTGTCTTGAGCGATCCTCGGTGTCAAGGGGCGAAGGGGCAAGCCATTCGCTATGAGTTAGGGCTTCTCTATGAAGCAGAGGAACAGTGGGAGAAGGCAGCCCATGTATTTCAAGCCATTCCGTCGTTTCACGATGTTCCACAGCGGCTGGCAACGCTCAAGGGAAAACAACGGGGAGGGGACGTCGGGTTTCGATACGCATCGTAGAAAGCAGCGCTATCCCTTCGGTACACCTCTGTTCACTTGATCCGGTGCTGGGCGACCTTCCAATACGGCCGCAATATTTGTCAGGCAGATGAGCCCCATACGTACCCGGGTTTCGAGCGTGGCAGATCCGAGGTGAGGAAGGAGTACGACGTTCGATAGGGAGGTCAACGCAGTAGGGACATATGGTTCCTGGGCATAGACATCTAATGCTGCACCGCCGATCGACTTCGCCTCGAGTGCGGTAACCAGCGCGGACTCGTCGATCACTTCCCCTCTTGAAGTATTGATCAGAAAGGCCGTCGGTTTCATCAATCCCAACTCACGAGCTCCGATCAGGCGATGAGTCGCTGTGTTGAGCGGAACGTGAAGTGAAAGGAAATCGGATTGCGCAAGGATCGCATCAAGAGGCTGGTGGACCCACGTGACGTCAGGTGGTGAAGCAACAGCATGACGGCTGGCGTAGATGACCCGCATCTGAAACCCGCTTGCCCGTTTCGCAACGGCCCGACCGATGCGGCCCATGCCGATAATGCCCAGCGTTTTTCCTGAGAGATCGGCGCCCAAGAGTTGTGTGGGGCTCCATCCGGGCCATCCACCCCCTCGGAGCCACCGGTCGCCCTCCACAATTCGCCGAGCAACCCCGAGCAACAACGCCCAGGTTAAGTCTGCTGTCGCATCGGTCAGCACGTCGGGAGTATTGGTCACGATGACGCCACGCTGAGTTGCGGCGGGCACATCGATGTTATTATAACCGACGGCATAGTTGGCGAGGACTTTCAGTCGTGTCGCTTCGGACAAGAGCGAGGCATCAACAGAGTCGCTCAATGTGCAGATGACCGCGTCAGCTTCCGCAAAACCCCGACGGAGTTCATCGGCCGTGGGGGAGTGATCTGTCGCTCCTGCGAGTATGCGGTAGTCGTTGGGGATTGCATCCAAGACTGGATGAGGCAACAGGCGAGTGATATATAGGGTTGGACGATCCATCGTGCAACCTATTGTAGGGGAACCGACGGTTCGGGGACAACGAGTTCCAGCATCCCTGAATAGTTTTGGCTAGGAGGTGTACGACGTGATGGCTCCCTCTTCTCCCTTGATCCAACCGACGAAATCTCACGCGATCGCCAATGATCTTCGCGCCCTCCTCGGCTCCACAAAGGTCAAAGACGATGTGCCGACCATTACGGCCTATGCGGTGGATGCCAGCATCTACCGCATTCCTCCGCAGGCCGTCGTCCTCGTGGAGTCGGAAGACGATATTGCTGCGACGATTGGGTATGCCGTCTCGCGAGGCATTCCGCTCACCCCTCGAGCAGCCGGCACGAATCTCACTGGCTCTGCGATCGGTTCCGGGATCATCCTTGATGTCTCACGTCTGAATCAGATTCTGGAGGTCAATGGCGAGGAACAATGGGCGCGGGTACAGCCGGGAATGGTTTTGGCGGAACTCAATCGGCAACTCAGCTCTCACGGGCTGATGTTTGGGCCGGATCCATCGAGCGGGGACATGTGCAAACTGGGTGGGATGATCGCCAATAATTCTTCCGGCCCACATACGCTCCGCTATGGCTCCGTCAAAGACAATATCCTCCGGCTCCGTGTCTGTCTCGCCTCCTCGTCCTGGATGGATGCACAATCCTATGCCCTCACGGATCCATCCCTCGAACGTGTCTTGACCATGGTGCCGGCCTTGCGGGATGTCTTGATTCTGGTCCAGACCCACGCGGATCTCATCGCTGAGAAACAGCCGACCGTGAGCAAGAATAGTTGCGGGTACAACTTGTTTGGAGTTGTGGACGGGCTTGCGCGAGGCATGTTCGATATTCCAAAGCTGTTTGTCGGCAGTGAAGGGACGCTCGGTGTCGTCAGCGAAGCCAGGCTGACCTTGGTGAAGAAGCCCTCCGCGACGCTGACTGCCCTGATCCACTTCACACACCTGGAGGAAGTCGGTGATGCCGTCCCACAGCTCCTGACTCTTCGACCTAGTGCGTTGGAAGTGATGGATGCCAACACACTGAACCTCATTGGGCGGGCGGCACATGGCATTCCGGCAGACGCCGCGGCGACGCTGCTCCTTGAGTTGGACGCGGACTCAATCGAAGTGGATTTGCACGAGCAGGCCGAGGCCCTGGGTACGATCTGTCGTCCATACCGCCTGGCCACAGCTCCGACGCTCGCGTTCGATGCTGACCGGCGGGAGCAGCTCTGGAAAGCACGGAAAGCCCTGTACCCGACGCTCTACCGGTTCGATCCAAAAAAGAAGCCGATCAACTTTGTCGACGATGTCGTCGTTCCGGCCGGACGCATCAGCGAGTTGATTCGTTATTTAGAAGAATTCTTTGAGGGACAACAGGTTCCAGTGGCCATCTTTGGCCACATCGGTAATGGCAATGCGCATATCGTTCCATTGTTAGATGTGAACAGTCATGGTGATTTCGAGAAAATGGTGCAGGCCTATCAAGAGATCCATTCGACGGTGTTGAATCGTTTTGGTGGATCGATTTGCGGTGAACATGGAGATGGCCGTATCCGCGCCGAATTAGTGAGGCGCATGTTTGGTGACGAACTGTATGATCTGTTTACGCAGGTCAAGAACGCGTTTGACCCTGGTCATGTGTTGAATCCCGGCATCAAGCTCAGCGAGGCGTCCTTTACCGAGCATATCGATTACACCAGACTCTCCAAGTCCTGCGCGACCTGTGCGAAATGTAACTCAGTCTGTCCCGTGTACGATGTGTTTCAATCGGAAGACATGAGTGCCCGTGGCTGGTTCGAGATTGTAACGGCGAAAGACTACAGCTACCTGAACTCGAAGCGAGTGGTCGAAGCGTGCCTCAACTGTAAATCCTGCCGGACGATTTGTCCGGCAGGCGTGGATGTCTCGGATTTGATTCTCCAGAAACGGGCTGAGCAGCCGAACCGCTTGGCCGGGTGGATCTTCAGGAGCCAGGCAAAGGGAGTGAATTTTGACGCGCTGCTCCACATTCTGGCTGCCACTCAGGCCGTTTGGGATCGTCCGTTCTTCAGGAAAGTGCTCGAACGGATCATGGCGCCTATCATGAAGCAGTTGGCTCCAACCGCTCGGTTGCCACATGACCTCACGTTACCGAAACTCGCACGCCGGCACTTGCGTGAACGCTATGCACAATTGACCACAAATGGAGCCGATCCCTTGCCACCACGGACCGTGGCCTATTTCCACGGATGTGCGGCCAACTATTTTGACGATGGAGTCGGCGACGCGGTCATCGAGGTCTTGCAAAAGCATGGAGTTGAACCGGCGCTGCCTCCCCAGCGCTGCTCGGGAACACCGATTCAAACCTATGGACATGTTGATCTCGTGCGTGACGGAGCTCGATTCAATATGCGGTCGTTTGCATCTTACGAAACGATCGTGACCGGCTGCGCGTCCTGCACGCTTATGCTGAAGGATTATCCCACCCTCTTTGCCGAAGGCCCTGAGCGGGTACAAGCGGAGTCGCTGGCCAAGAAGGTCGTCCATATTTCAGAATTTGTCGCCCGCTCACAGCAGCAGCCTCCCATGGCTCAAGGCTTCCGTGGCACACAACGTGTGACCTATCATGCCTCATGCCATCTTCGTGCGGCAGGTGTGAGCAAGGAACCGAGGCAGGTGCTGTCGTCGTTGCCCGGCGTGAGCTTTGTAGAGATGCAGGATGCCGACCGTTGTGCCGGTGGTGCGGGGACCTACGTGATCAAAGACTATGACACCTCGCAGAGGATTTTTGACCGAAAAGCCCGCGCAATTACGAAGACCGGTGCCGACGTGGTTGCGACGAGTTGTCCGGCTTGCATGATCCAGCTCAAGAATGGGTTGCGCGAATCCGTTCACGTGAAACATGTCGCGCAACTGCTTCAGGACGCCTATCGGGCAGGGGAGGCGGAGCAGAGGTGAGTCCGGCAGCCTAATCGTGTATAGTCGTTCAATACCCGATAGAGGGCCGATGTCATGAGCGAGGGCAGAGCCTATGGTGTCCGTGCAGGTCTTTGGTCAGGTCTTACAAACAGTCGTCGAAGAAAGTGAGATGGAGGTTCCGGTGATGGCGCCGACCACCGTCAAACAGTTGGTGGAACAGCATCCCGCGCAGTTTGGAGGATTGCTTCCCTATCTTGCCAGTCGGGAGATTCTGATCACGATCAATAAGAAGATCGGCTCGGAAGACTCGCCTATTTGTGACGGCGACCTCGTCAAATTCTCTTTTCAGTCCCGTGTCTCCTACGACGGTAACCGCGATATTCCTACCTAACCCGCATGATCGGCCTCGCTGGAGCAGCTCAGAACATCGCACTTCTGTTTCGAGGTCAAGGACGGTAGTTTCTGACGGTCAAACCGGGTAAGCTGCGGCGGCCCGAGGGACCACAATGCACGAGACTTCACGCTGGCTTCCGATCCCCCTGTCTATCCAAGTCCTGATCGCCGTGATCGGAGGGGCGACGCTCGGCGTGCTCTTTGGCCAAGCGCCCTATCTAAACGGTCTGCGAAACGAGCGACTCGGGCAGCTTGGACTGTGGGTGGTCTGGATGCTCAAGACGCTCGCTATTCCACTCATCTTTTTTGCGATCCTCGATGCCCTGCTCCGCACCAGTATTCCGATGCGTCAGGGGACCAAGCTGCTGGTCATCTGTCTCGTGAACGTCTCCGTCGCCATGGCCATCGGACTGGCCATCATGAATCTCTGGCAGCCCGGCTTGGCCTGGTTGGGGCATGTGGATGAATTGCTCCACCTCGTGCCAGGCACAACCGTTTCATCCTCCGCGCTGGCCAACGTGCAGGCCGGGTCACAAAGTCCGATCGAGTATCTCGCGTCCTATATCCCCCGCACTCTGACCAATCCATTTTCAAGTAACAATATCATTGGCGTCGTCCTTCTCGCTCTGCTCCTTGGTAGTACCCTACGATACCTCTATGGCAAATCAGACCAGACGAGTGGAATCGTTGTGATGGTCGCGCGGGGAATTGAACGCATCTATGGGTGGCTCGTCTTGATCCTTGAGTGGATTATTGTCGTGGTCCCGCTGGCCGTCTTTGGTGTTGTCGCCCAGGTCGTGGGCAAGTCGGGCGTTGGTGTGTTTTCCGTCCTCTGGATCTTCCTCGTGGCGATGCTGACAGGCCTTGCGGTCCACTCCCTTCTCTATTACCCCCTGGTGGCCTGGCTGGTAGGAAACAAATCTCCGAAGCAGTATGTGGGACAGGGGGCTGATGCCATCATGACGGCGGTCTCATGTAATAGTAGTTTGGCCACCGTGCCGGTCACTCTGCGTTGTCTGGAACGAATGCGGGTGTCGACACAATCGGCGCGCCTCGCAGCGTGCGTCGGGACCAATCTCAACAACGACGGCATCACGCTGTACGAAGCGATGGCCGCGCTGTTTCTCGCACAAGCGTTGGGCTATGACCTCCCCATGGCAAAACAGGTCTTGATTGTCCTCGCGTCCATCATCGCCGGAGCTGGTGTCGCCGGCATACCGGAAGCCGGGCTGATTGTCTTGCCGCTGGTCTTGGCCGCCGCCGGCCTGCCGGATCAAGTCATCTTGGCCGCGATTCCCCTCATCATGACGGTGGACTGGATCATCGCCCGCGCCCGCTCGGGTGTGAACGTCATGAGCGACATGCTCGTCGCCATCCTGCTCGACGCCGGAAAGCCGGCACCGGTACCGAAGCCACTTGCTTAAGACAAGCGCTGACCCGGTTCAGGATTGTCGTGGGGCACTCAGCAGGCCCGCACCATTGGCCTCACCGTGTTCATTGGGTTGCGAGCAGATCCTTTTTTCGAGGCCATACCATCCGTTCTCCATCTCCAAGAAAAGCGCCGTCAGGCATCACGACCCGGCTTTGGCGAGACAACAGTGTTTATATTTCTTGCCGCTGCCGCAGGGACAGGGGGCATTGCGGCCGAGGCCGCCGGCTGGACGGGGAGCCAGGCCAAGCAGTGCTCGCGGGTCCTGGTGAAACAGATCTCGCATGAGCGCATAGAGCGCCGGATCTCGTCGTTCGAGGGACGCGGGCGAGGTGAAGAAATACTCGGCCAATACCGCGAAGAATTCATGCTCGTTCTTGTACGCATAGGCGTTCAGCCTGGCCCGTTGCCGCGACGGATGGGCAAGTTCTTGCGCCACAAACCGCATCCACTGCCGCACCGCCATCCAGGGGACTTCCGGCGGGATTCCATACTCGTGTGTCTCTCGCTCGACCAGGTGTGCGAACTCGTGCACTCCCACGTGGTGATGTCCGGACGGATGATCAAATCCCGCGAGCAACGCCGGTTTTGAGAGAATCATCACCCCGCTCAAATGGTGCAGCCCGACCATGCCCAAGATGGTGTTCTCTTTCCCTCCGGTCGTCCGGTAGGCATCGTCGAACGCGTCCGGGTAGATCAGCACCTCGTGCAGCCGGTGGTAGGCCCAATCGTGAAAGCCAAAGGTTGGAATCACGGCGCTCGCCGCGACCAGTACCCGGATCGTGTCGTCCACCTCCGTCCGGATTCCTGTGATGCGAACCTCACTCAGGAAGATCTGCACGAGTTGCCGAAACCGCGCCTGGCCCGTCTCGTCCAGGGCCCGGAAGAACGCCACGTGTGTGCGTAGAATCGCCTCCCACGCAGCTGGAAAGGGCTGCCGCATCACCGTCAGCCGCTGGAGACAACGCCGACGCACCCACCAGTAGGCAAGGGGACTCAGCCCCACGAGGAGCCACAGCACGGGGAAGAGCCAGCCAAGCCATGCCGCCGCAAGCGCCGCCACTCCGGCAGCGATCAGCGCCTCCCGACGATTTCGTGCATTTAGCTCCGGTGTCACCAACATCGACCCGTACTCCTGAGGAAAGCCCCGCGTGTGCGACGATTCTACTCCGAGGGGACCGGCACCGGCCATGAGCCAACATTCCTTCTGCTATTGAGTAGGTAACTCAGCCACCAGTTCGACCACTCTGGCTCACCTGAGACAGTTTCCAGTCTCCCGTCTCCGACCCTCAATCCTTCCCCGCGTCCTCAAACCTTAGCCTAGCCTCCAACCTCCTGCATTGGCTTTGTGGTAACCTGTTTGTTACTGTTGTATGTGGCTGACGAAAGTAAAAGTTTGGTTTGACCCTGAAGCGGATTGTCTGGAAGTCCAATTTCGGGAGGCGCCGGGTTTCATGCGGCCGACGGCTCACGATGCCGTTATGGAACGCGTTGATGAAAAGGGACAGGTGCTGGGGGTCAGCCAGTTCCGAAAAGACCATCCGCTGGAAGCAGAACTCATGGTTGGAGAGTAAGACTACACCAGCCGACAAGAACCGATACCCGCCACTCGCCTGCCTCCTCTTACAATCTTCCTTCAACTCCTTCGGCTTAACCACGCTCGTCACAGGCCAGGCCACCAGGTCAAACTGTACCTGACAATTCAATAGTGAAATCCGACAAGTGAGTCTAAGAGAGGGGAAGTGATTTCTTAATAGGAAAAAGGTAAGCTCTCGCAGAAAATTATCAACAGACGATATTTTCTTGTGGCAGACATCGACAAGAAGTCTCTCAGCGAACGCGACATCTGCACGAAGTTCATCACGCTTGCGGTGAAGCAGGCAGGATGGGATGAGATGTCGCAGATTCGCGAAGAGGTCTACTTCACGAAGGGGCGGATCATCGTCCGGGGGAAGCTCGTCACACGCGGCAAGGCCAAGTTCGCCGACTACATTCTCTACTATAAGCCGAACATTCCCATCGCCCTCATCGAGGCGAAAGACAACCATCACCCTGTCGGGGGCGGGATGCAGCAGGGGCTGGAGTATGCGGCGACGTTGGATATCCCGTTTGTCTTTTCGTCCAACGGCGACGGATTCGTCTTTCACGACCGAACGGGCCAGAGCGATAAACTGGAAGCGGAGTTGTCTCTGAATGCCTTCCCGACGCCCGAAGCGCTCTGGAATAAATACCGTGCCTGGAAAGGCCTGGCGCCGGCGCAGGAAGAGATCGTCCTCCAGAACTACCACGACGACGCGAGCGGGAAGGAACCGCGCTATTATCAGCGCATCGCCATCAACAAGACCATCGAAGCCATTGCCAAAGGGCAGAATCGTCTCCTCCTCGTTATGGCGACCGGCACCGGCAAGACCTACACCGCCTTTCAAATCATCTGGCGTCTCTGGAAAGCCAAACGCAAGAAGCGCATTCTCTACCTGGCCGACCGCAACGTGCTGATCGATCAAACCATGGTCAACGACTTCCGTCCGTTCGGGAAGACCATGGCCAAACTCAGCACCGGCGCCAAGACGATCGAGCGTGAGGACGGAAGCACCGTTGACCTTCCTCTAGCCGTGGACAAAAAACATCGCCGGATCGATACATCCTACGAGATCTATCTCGGACTCTATCAAGCCATCACCGGGCCGGAGGACAGTCAAAAACTGTATCGGGAACTCTCCCGGGACTTCTTTGACCTCATCGTGATCGACGAATGTCACCGCGGCAGCGCCGCGGCGGACTCGGCCTGGCGGGAGATTCTTGACCATTTCTCCAGCGCCACCCAGATCGGTTTGACTGCGACGCCCAAGGAAACCGAGTACGTCTCCAACATCCACTACTTCGGCAAGCCGGTGTATAGCTATTCACTGAAGGAAGGCATCCGCGACGGCTTCCTTGCGCCTTATAAAGTGGTGAAGGTTCACTTGGATGTGGATGTGGAGGGCTACCGCCCGAGCAAGGGAGAGATCGATCAATACGGCCAGGAGATCGAAGACCGCATCTATAACCAGAAGGATTACGACCGGAATCTGGTCATCGATGAGCGGACCAAGCGCGTCGCTCGCAAAGTGACCGAGTTCTTAAGGGAAAGCGGCGACCGCTTCCAGAAAACCATTGTCTTTTGTGTGGACGTAGAGCACGCCGCACGGATGCGTCAGGCCCTGATCAACGAGAATGCCGACCTGATGCAGCAGAACGAACGCTACGTCATGCGGATTACCGGCGATGATGCCGACGGGTGCGCCCAACTCGGCAACTTCATCGACCCGGAGGCGAAATATCCGGTGATCGTGACCACCTCGCGTCTGCTTTCCACCGGGGTGGATGCGCAGACCTGCCGCTTGATTGTGCTCGACCGCGAAGTCGGCTCCATGACCGAGTTCAAGCAGATCGTCGGGCGCGGGACGCGCGTGCATGAAGACACCAGGAAGTACTATTTCACGTTGATCGATTTCCGGAAGGCCACCAACCATTTTGCCGATCCCGACTTCGACGGGGAGCCGGTGCAAATCTACGAACCGGGCGAACATGATCCGGTTGCGCCGCCGGACGATGTGCTGCCTCCGGCGGATGCGGAAGACCCGATCCCTCCCAAGCCGGGGGAAGATGAGCGGGTCGTGGATGATCCATCAAAGCCGGATATCACCATTCCGCCCGGCGGGACTCAACCGCGCAAGTACTACATTCACGGCGATGAAGTCAGCGTCATTGCGGAACGGGTCGAGTATCTCGATGAATACGGCAAGCTCGTCACCGAAACTCTGCGCGACTATTCCAAGAAGACGCTTCGGAAGCGTTATGCCAGCCTCACGGCCTTTCTCAAACAGTGGAACAGCGCCGAGCGGAAGCAGGCCATCATTGAGGAACTGGAGCAGGAAGGGGTGTTGCTCGAACCACTGGCCGAGGAAGTGGGCAAGGATCTCGATCCGTTCGATCTCATCTGCCATGTGGCTTTCGATCAGCCGCCATTGACCAGGCGTGAACGGGTTGAGAACGTCCGCAAACGGGATGTCTTTACCAAATACGGCCAGCAAGCCAGAGCCGTGCTGGAAGCGTTACTCCAGAAGTACCAGGACGAAGGCGTCACCAGCCTGGACGATCCGCAGATCCTCAAGATTTCGCCGTTCGATGCCATGGGCACGCCGATCGAACTGCTCAAGACCTTCGGCGGACGGCCAGGATTTGAGCAGGCCGTCCATGAATTACAATCTGCCCTCTATCAGGGAGCCGCCTAACTCATGTCCGTTCGCAACACCGTCAAATCCATTCAAGACATCATGCGCCAGGACAGCGGCGTCGATGGCGACGCGCAGCGCATCTCTCAGCTCTGCTGGATGTTCTTCCTCAAGATCATCGACGACCAGGATCTGGAACTCGAAGCGATGCAGAAGGACTATCGGTCGCCCATCCCGAAGAAGTTCCAATGGCGCACCTGGGCAGCTGATCCCGAAGGCATCACCGGCGAACCCCTCATGGAGTTTGTGAACGATGAGTTGTTTCCTTCGCTGAAAGAATTAACCGGTAAAGACGGCCGCCGCCGCGTCGTGCGGGATGTCTTCGAGGACGCCTACAACTACATGAAGTCCGGCCAGCTCATGCGGCAGGTGATCAACAAGATCAACAGCATCGACTTCAACAACCTGACCGAGCGCCAGCACTTCGGCGATATCTACGAGCAGATCCTGAACGACCTGCAGAGCGCCGGCAACGCGGGCGAGTACTACACGCCCCGCGCCGTCACGGCCTTCATGGCGGACCGGATCGACCCGCATCCGGGCGAGGTTCTGCTCGATCCGGCTTGCGGCACCGGCGGCTTTCTTACCTGCGCCATCCGCCATATGCGCGAGCGCTATGTAAAGAAACCAGCGGACGAAAAGAAGATGCAGGAGGCGCTGCGCGCCTGCGAGAAAAAGCCGCTCCCGCACATGCTCTGCGTGACGAACATGCTGCTGCATGGCATTGACGATCCCTCCTTCGTCCGCCACGACAATACCCTGGCCAGGCCCTACATCAGCTATGGTCAATCGGATCGCGTGGATATCGTCCTGACCAATCCGCCCTTCGGCGGGAGGGAAGAAGATGGCATCGAGAGCAACTTTCCGAAACACTTTCAGACGCGCGAGACGGCGGATCTCTTCCTCGCCCTCATTGTCCGCCTGCTGAAAGCTGGTGGACGCGCCGCCGTCGTCTTACCGGATGGCTCGCTATTCGGCGAAGGGGTGAAGACCAGACTCAAGGAGCATCTGATGGAGGAGTGCAATCTTCATACGATTGTCCGCCTCCCGAACAGCGTGTTCAAACCCTACGCCAGCATCGGAACGAATCTGTTGTTCTTCGAGAAAGGCGAGCCGACGAAAGAGATCTGGTTCTACGAGCACCGCATCCCTGACGGCCAGAAGGCCTACTCGATGACGAAGCCGATCCGCTTCGAGCATTTGAAGCCCTGCATCGACTGGTGGGGTGGGGCGAAACGGAAAGGCCGGAAGGAAACAGAAGTCGCCTGGAAAGTCACCGCCGACGAAGTCAAAACCCGTGGCTACAATCTGGACTTCAAGAACCCGCATACCGTTGCCGACGACCACGGCGATCCGGAAGAGTTGCTCCAAAAGCTCAACGCAGCAGAAAAGGAAACGGCCAATCTCCGCGATCAGCTCAAGGCCATTCTGGAGAAGGCCTTGCTGCGATGAACCCGGCCCAACTTCTCTCTCATTTTGACCGCATCAGTGATGCACCCGACGCCATCCCGCGCCTGCGTCAATTCATTCTCGATCTCGCTGTGCGTGGGAAGTTGGTCGAGCAAGATCCGAGGGACGAGCCAGCGGCGGAATTGCTGAAGCGGATTCAGGCGGAGAAGGAATGGCTGGTGAAAACCGGTGAGATTAGAAAGCAGGAACCAGCACGTCTAATTGATAAGGAAGAAGAGCCGTTCGAAGTCCCACCTGGTTGGTGCTGGGTACGTTTGATTGATGTGCTGACAAAACTTACCGACGGGACGCACCATTCTCCAACAAACCTGGCAGACGGCGACTTTAAATACATCACCGCAAAGAACATAAAGTCTGAAGGCATTTCTCTCGTAGAAATCTCTTATGTGACAGCCAAGGTTCATCATGAGATCTACGCGCGGTGTAATCCCAAGAAGGGGGATATTCTTTACATTAAGGACGGAGCCACGACCGGCATTGTGACCATTAACGATCTTGATGAACCCTTCAGCATGTTATCGAGCGTTGCGCTGTTGAAGCTATCGTCCCATATCTACAACCGTCTCATAGTCGAGTTTCTACGGTCCCCTTTCTTCTATATGCAAATGCGCGGTTTCATGAAGGGTGCGGCAATCACCCGAGTTACGCTGAAGAGAATGGCTCCGGCACTTATTCCTCTTCCTCCGCTGGCCGAACAGCACCGCATCGTCGCCAAGGTGGATGAACTGATGGCGCTCTGTGATCGGCTGGAAGCGACTCAGAGGGAGAGGGAGAGCCGGCGGGATCGGCTGGTGGCGTCATCTCTACATCGATTGAACAATGGCGCAGATCCCGACGCCTTCCATGACCACGCCCGCTTCTACTTCAACTGTCTTCCGCGCCTCACCACGAAACCCGAACACATCCAGCAACTCCGCCATATCATCCTCAACTTGGCCGTTCGTGGGAAACTCGTTCCCCAAGACCCTAACGACGAATCGGCCTCTGAATTGCTGAATCGCATTCAGGCGGAAAAAACACGGCTGCTGAAGGAAGGAAAGATCTGTGCCGAGAAACCACCAATTCCCGCACGTGTGGATGAGTTGGTCTTTGAGCTAAAGCCGGGATGGCAGGTGGCAAGAATCAGTCAGATTCTTGTTGAGCTGCAAACTGGCCCCTTTGGCAGTTCATTACATCAGAGCGACTACCAGATGGGTGGAATTCCCGTGATCAATCCTGCGTCCATCAAAGACGAACGCTTGGTTCCTGTCGAGAGTATGGCTGTAGGATCAGGAACTCTAAAGAGGCTATCCACTTTCAAGCTTCGTGCAGGCGATATCGTAATGGCACGTCGGGGAGAAATGGGCCGATGCGCGGTTGTCACTGAGCACGAGGATGGCTGGCTTTGCGGCACCGGTAGTCTAATTCTCCGACTTCCGACATGCGTTTCCCCTCGCTTCCTCGTAACGCTCATAGGCTCTCCATTCGTCCGTGAATACCTTGGCGGGTTAGCCGTTGGCGCAACCATGCAAAATTTGAATCAGTCAATCCTTCTTAACTTAGTAATTGGGCTCCCACCCCTCGCCGAGCAGCACCGCATCGTCGCCAAAGTCGATGAACTGATGGCCCTCTGTGACCAGCTTGAAGCGCAGCTCGCCACCACCCACACCGACAGCCGCCTCCTCCTCGAAGCCGTCCTCCACGAAGCCCTGGCCCCGGCTGTCTGATCTTAGGTAACCCAAGTGGTCAACGCGATACTCATTGGTAGCTGAAAATTGTTGTCTGTGAACAGTCCAGAGGGAAGTTCAGAGTGCCTCCATGGTACAATGCCATTCATCAAAGAGACAGAAGGCTATCCCCTGGCCATCGCTGTGAGAACAGGGCAGGGAGATCTGTTCACTTCATTTCAAGAAGGGAGAATGCCCATGCCACGAGCTGTCGCACTCGCCGCACTCTTTGTCCTGATTACAGCCACTGTGCTGCCGTTGCCACCGGTATTCGGTGAAGGCGGGGCACGTCGTGATGCAGTTCGTTCCGAAGACCAGCATCGCCAAGAAGCGATCAAGCTCGCCACGGAAGCTGCGGACCATAGCAAGCAGGGTCACATGGGTGCCTTCCTGACCAGTGCGGAAGCGGCCATGCAGCATGCGCTGAAGGCACGGAAGGATGCGCATGTGGACGCCGCCGTCGCGGAGCTGAGGCACGCCGTTGAGCATGGGAACGCCGGTCATACGGACGAGGCCACGAAACATGCCGAACAAGCGGTCACCCACCTATCTGGGAAGTAACGCGGAAGATGGCTTGAAACAGAGGGGCGGTGGGTGATTCGCTGGCCTGACTAGCATTGGCCAGAACATGATCCATTTCCTGCTTGGCCTTCTGGGCGCTGAGATCCTGACGCTTCAGTCCTACCCTGTGGTCCGCAATCTCGTTCCCGTCATCATTCATGTCTCTGGCAAAATGACTCACCCCTGTGGGGTACGCAGGTTCCGTCTGTCTCTGTGACGGACTCGGCGCATCCGTTGTCCACTGATCATAGGGGGCGATTGCTAACGGTTGCATTCCACCCTCGGCTTTCTAACCCGCATTGGTCAGGATGGCTCGTTACGAAACCTATAAGACGGCATACGAGACGGTTCGACAGGCTCACCGTCCTGAGCAGAGTCGAAGGACAGGCACGCGGAGCTATAGGAGGCCGATGCATACTCGTCACAGTAAAGATATGGTCGAGAAGCACGAGTCTGCCCGTCCGGCCATGGGCAACCTCTGGCGATGTTTGCCATAGTGGCGTCTTGGCGCTTGCAGTAGAGGTGTTCATAAACAATGCGGCTTCAGTGAGTGGGCCTTGACGACATCAAGTCATCCAATTTTTCAGCCGATGGGCCTAGTTTGTGTCGGGAGGATTTTACTGATTGCACAAAGTCTGCTATATCAGACATGCAGTAACAACATTTCTAAACCCGAGGGGAGGTGAGGTACTCATGGCAACGAAGAAAGCAGCAGCGAAGAAGCCGGCAAAGAAGGCGGCCAAAAAGAAGAAGTAGTTATCGCAGCATGGGAGGCGGCGGCCACGTCGCCTCCTCACTTCCTCCCATCCGTCGCTCCGTACGAGGAGCTCTCTCATCGAATAATTCATCAGCGGCCCGGGCTAGAAACGTAAGTCCCTAAGAGAATTCTTGTCGTCAGCGAGGGCTCGCTCTTGCTGAACGACATTTCATGGGGCTGAAATGAATGACCGGGTTCGGATGCAACTGGGTATGCCGGTGACCTGTACCGAAGAAAATGAGGACGTAGGAGAAAGAAGGCAGAAGGATCGGCAGGATACGGACGCAATCACGAAGAATCTGTATGGAAAAAGAAAGGGGAGGTGATACCCCTATCACCTCCCCCCATTTCTTACCGCCGGGAGAGACTCCATGGCGAAAGAAAGCAGCAAGGGGATCGTAGCATGAACCTTCACTCAAGAAAAGCACAAATATATTCATTGAATCAATGGCTTAGAAAATACTTTCTGCATGCCCCACGAATGTAGAGACCGGAACGGGGTGTAGGACTTTGCCGACCTGCCTCATCTGTATGGACAATCTTCAGCCCATTGGCAGCGGAATTTCTTTGAAAGCAGTCCGAGCCTGGCGAACAATTTTCGACCACCTTCATGAATTGGCTATACATGCGCCGAGACCGGAACGCCACGGTCTCATTTTAGTAGAAGGTAGGAGTCACCCTGTGTCTGAGAACCTGGAAAGTTGAAAAGGGTAAAGTATTTCAATGAATTGTGAGAGCAATGATTACTTGAAGAAACTTTGGCGAGGGGGAAGCTTCCAAATTAATCAGAAGTTATTGGACTCTCTGGCTCCAATTGATGGCTCCTTCGGGGCCTACAAGGAGGCGGTAGGGCATTGTGAAGCTGGACAGGCCATCGAATAGGGAAAAGCAGCTCATGTGGACGTGGCCACGGGACAGGCTGAATAGGGAGTCACGTCGCTGTCTGAGAAGTCGGCGACAGGGAGGATGCTTGTTGAGGGCTAGGGGAGTGGCTCCAAGACGCCGATCGGTGGCTTGTGTTTCAATTTCCTATAGACCCACGGCGGGACAGGATTGGGGTCACTCCAGAGCCCTCGTCTGGTCCGACGTGCTTCGGACTCTAGCGTTTCAAGCACCGGATCGGCCGAGGCATACGTCCGATACCACCAGCACCACCCGTCCTTGACCAGGAGCTGGTTCACATTGGTCTCATCCGCAAGTATCACGTCGGCAACAAGTCGCCCGTACTTATCTTTTTCATGCGGGTGAATCGTGACGGCCTGACCGAAGGTCAAAGCCGCCGTGGCGATCTTGGCCCGGTAGCCATAGGCTTGGCGCTTCTCGGGGCAATCGATCCCGTGCAGGCGAATCTTTGTGGCTCGTCCGTTCGACAGGACTTCAATGGTGTCACCGTCTTTGACGGATACGACCAGGCCGGTGAACGAGAAGGCAGGGGTACTGCACAGAAGAAGGAGAAGGGGAACTTGCAGTGGGAGTAGGAACAATCGCATGCGTGTGCCAGGTCGTACCAGTCTCGAAGGGGAGGCCGGCTGACGACCTGTGAATTAGTATACGATAAGACACGTACGTATGCATTGCAAATAGTATCCATACGTAATCTGCCAGGAGAATACGTATGGATAGGCGGATATTCACGGTGCATGCTGTATGCTCATGTCAGATAGTGGTGGCTGGCTTCTGTGGTTGCCATGGGTCTGGATGGGAAGCGATGTTCGCAGCAGATACAGCTGCAAGCTGAGTACGGCTGTGGTCAGCTCACGCTGAACCCGCTCAGCCTTGGATCTCGAGTTAGAAGTGAATCAGTGAGAAGGGTAGGGTCGGGCTGAACTCGTGCCTGTGTGGCTTCTGAATTCCCACTTTAAGATACGCCAACGGCAGTTTCGGAGATGTCGAAGTCAGCCATTCGATCGAACGCCTCGCTGCTTCTCCGCTGGGACTGCTCGGTTGATCGCATGGAGGTCTTGCAGAGCCGCATACTGCACATTTGGCCTCTCGCCCCCAAGAAACCGCATCTCAGAGACTGCGATGTGAGCTGCGCTAAACGCGCCATTCCCTGATAAGATGACATCTCTTCATCCACGATGTAGCCAGGGGAATATAAACGATGACGATTCTCTCCCAATCCCGTGCCGTGCTGGTGGCGATCCATACTCCTGGTGTGACTATGGAGGAGTTGGATGGTTCGTTGCACGAGCTTACCCGACTGGTGAAGACCCTCGGATACCAGATCGTAGGGCAGGTCACTCAAAAACGAAGTTCTGATAAATTCGCAACAGTTCTGGGTCGGGGGAAGCTCATTGAATTAGCACGGTGGACCGGTGGGCCTGGGGTCATTGGGCCATCATATGAGAAACCGATGCCTCAATCGGCCTCGAAGCACGAGGCCGCGGCGGGGGATGAAACAGAGGATTTCGACGAGGGGGAATCGGAAGAGCTAGGCGAGACGTCATCCAGTCCTCACGAACAGGCGCAAGTCGTCATTGTAGACTGTGATCTGTCGCCGTCACAATTGAGCAATCTTGAGCGTGCGGTCGGCGTGCCGGTGCTTGATCGAACCGGCGTCATTATTGAAATTTTCAGTCGACATGCCAGGACCAGAGCGGCTCGGCTGCAGGTAGAGATCGCTCGGCTCAACTATCTGGCGCCACGGTTGCGGGAGACCGGTGGCGGGAGAGAGCGGCAAAGCGGAGGGATCGGCGGAAAAGGGGCTGGAGAAACGAGTCTTGAGCTCGATAAACGCCGCATTCGTGATCGCCTGAAGGAGCTCAGGACCGAATTGGCGGCCATCGGAGACGAGCACCACACGCGCAGGGCAAGACGAGAGAACGAATTAACGGTCGCACTCGTCGGATACACCAATGCCGGGAAATCCTCACTGATGCGGGCGATGACGGGAAGCGAGGTGCTGGTGGCCGACAAATTGTTCGCTACACTCGATACCACGATCAGGCCTCTGTCCCCTGAAACTCGTCCGAAGGTGCTCATGAGCGATACGGTGGGATTTATCAAAAAACTTCCGCATGACCTGGTGGCGTCGTTCAAGTCAACGTTGGATGAAGCAGCCTGCGCTTCGCTGGTGCTGTTTGTCGTCGATGCCTCAGATCCCTCCTTCCGATCCCAACTGGAGGTTACGCGGAAGGTATTGGCCGAAGTGGGGGCCACGGACAGTCCCAGCCTCTTGGTGTTGAACAAACAAGATCGTCTCGGACCGGACGAGATCGCCTCGTTACAGTCTGAATATCCGGAGGCTGTGTTCCTGTGCACGAGAAGCCAGGACGATCTGACCGCTTTGCGGGAGCGCATCATGGCGCACTTCGAGCGTGAGATGGTCGACGAGGAATTGCATATTCCATTTACGGCTCAAAAGACCCTGGCCGACATCCGAGCTCGGATGCGGGTCTTGTCCGAACACTACGATGTCGATGGCCTGACGATCCGAGTGCGATCGACTCCTGAGCACCTGGCGGTCATCAAAAAGAAGCTGTCGCGATAAGTCTCGCATCGTGCCGTTGACCAGTCATTCCTCAATCTGGAGTGGACCTCAGCTGCGGCGCGCGGCAATCAGCATAAAATCACCAAGACTCTGGCGAGCTACGATGGTGATGCACGGGCGGTACTGGACTATCTGACGTCGTCACCCTATTGCACAGGTAGGTTGGGTGTGATGGGGATCTGCATTGGGGGCCATCTGGCGTTTCGTGCGGCCATGCAGCCTGATGTGCTGGCCGCCGCATGTTTCTATGCGACAGACATTCATGCGCATAGCCGATGCTGCTGTGCCATTTCAATGGCATGAGTTTATGCCACCCATGCCTTTATGCGCGACGAAGGTCCTTGCTATGATCCAGCGGTTGCGCGCATCTGCTATGGTCGCGCAGTCGAGCTTTTCTACCGTCGATTAGGCGTAGTGGTGTGATAAGAGCAATCCTACCGCCGAAGGAAACCGATCCAGCGCCAGAGGTTGACCAGACTGGCGAGAGAGGCCGCCAGGTAGGTCAGCGCAGCCGCAGTGAGAATGCTGCGAGCCCCTTTCTCATCGTCCGGCGACAGGTAGTTGCCCTGCCGGAGGATGGGAAGCGCGCGTCTGAAGCTGGCATCCCATTCAACCGGTAGCGTGGCCAGGTGGACCAGCGTGGAGATCCCCATCGTCGCCATCCCGGCCATCAGAACGACGACACTTGCAACCGGAGTGCGTGCGACGGCCCCCGCGATGGGAATGGCCATCATGAAGATCGCCCCGATCTTTTCTGCTTTCTGTGCGATCCGGACCAACTTGGTACGTTCGGTCAGCGGCTGATACCCCTGGTGGTCCTGAATGGCATGCCCGACCTCATGGGCGGCGATCGTAATCGCCGTCAGGGATTTGCCATCGAAGATCGCAGGTGTCAGGCGGACCGTTTTGCTGACAGGATCATAGTGATCGCCGATTTGCGTCGGTTCCACGATGACGTGGTGGAGGTTGAATCGATTGAGCAGGTGCCTGGCTAATTCTCCTCCGGTCCCAGGAAAGTCTGGACGAGGTGTATTGTGTCTGGCAAGGACGCGCCTGGTCCAGAGTTGCGGCCCCACAGTGACCAGCGCCACGATGAGTAGAAGTAGGACAAGGCGTACCATTTTCCCCGCTCCTCCTCTGTTGATCAGCTGATCTATCCTTGACGTCTCTAGACCAAACCAGTTGAGATCAATCCATCTTGCCACATAGGCTACCACAGATAGCGCCGAGAATCGGTGCTGAATTTTCAACGTGACACAACGTACACTTGGTCACGGATGTTGAGTGAGACACGTGGTTGGCTGCATGGTGACAGGATCTCTTTTCCTGCGGAGGCTCAACAGGATATGCTTCTGCAATTCGAAGATGAGGAGAACGTGCAGACGACCATCTGCTGGCTCCTCACTACATCAGCCCCTTTCGCAACAGACACCGGGCTCATCCTGATAATAATTCCCCTCTTGAATGAAAAAGATCTACTTCATTGTAAACAGCGGCGTACGTGAGAGATGAGTCTCACGTATGACGTCATTGTGGTCGGTAGTGGCCCGGCTGGTTCTATCGCGGCGTGGCGACTGGCACGAGCAGGTGTACAGGTTGCCGTACTCGAGAAAGCGGCGTTGCCACGGTATAAGACGTGCGGTGGTGGGATTGTTGGTCGTGCGATGCAGGCCGTACCTATCGATGTGCGCCATGTGATCGAACAGGATTGTCACACGGCACAACTCCATCTCTTCTCCAAAGGCGTATTCTTCACCACCCATCGACCATCACCAATTGTCTCCATGACGATGCGCGATCAATTTGATTATGCGTTACTCTCAGCCGCGCAAGCAGGTGGCGCTGTGGTGCACCAACGCTGCCTGGTTGAGGATGTTGTCTATCACGGCGACTGTGCCACGGTCTCTACCAGCATGGGTGAGATAAAGGCCAAGTTTGTCCTAGCCGCCGACGGCGCGCTGAGCCGAGTGGCACGGAAAGTCGGAATGGCGGACGGACGGATTCTGGTTCCGGCTTTGGAGTATGAGGTCACGATGCCTCAGGATCGATTGGATCGATTTTATGGCGTGGCGCGATTTGATTTCGGCATTCTCCCTCATGGCTATGCCTGGGCTTTTCCAAAAAGACAACACCTCTCGATCGGTGTCCTCTCGATGGTTGAACGTGAAGGCCGGCTGAAGCGCGCAATCTTAAAGTATCTCGATCTACTGGGCTGTCGTGATGTGGCCCAGATTGAGCAGCATGGGTTCGTCATTCCCATTCGGCCTCGAACAGGACCGTTTATGAAGCACCGCGTTCTGTTGGTCGGGGACGCTGCTGGATTTGCCGATCCTGTCACAGGGGAAGGCATTTCATTCGCCCTTCGCAGCGGCCAATCGGCTGCGCAGTCCTTGATTGAGGGAAATCTGGACGAACAGGCCGTTCAAGCAAAGTATACTCGCTCACTTGCGGAGTCCCTCATGCCTGAACTGCGGGCCGGGCGTCTGTTTGCCCGATTGCTGTACGACTTTCCTCGCCTCCGTTCATGGGCGTTTTTACAACAAGGACAGCGCCTCTGTGAAGCGGTGACGGATGTGATGGCGGGGACCAGAACCTATCGCGATTTGACATTGAAGCCGCAGACGCTGATCAGCCTTCTGACTCCTCCATGGATCAGGAAGGCAGGAGACCGATCCGTCTGAGGGAATGACGGTCAGGCTGGATAAAGGTGGGGTAGGCCTTTCGCCTTGACACAGAGTGCGGTATTCTTCCTGGGTATCACGTACGGGAGGAGAGATGACTTGCACGTCGTGCTGTTCTGTATCTGACCGGGGCAGGAACTGTTTCAGGCTTGTCGCCCTCTGCTTGGCGGGCGTGGGCCTTGGTGCCTGGACCGGATGCAGCGAAACCTCGTTGACGGTATCCCATGTTGATCCGGAGCCGTTCACGGTTTATCAGCAACTTGCTCGCCTAGAAGTTACCTCTGATCGCTTGTTTCACGTGATCGCCGCTCAGTCGGATGTGGTGGGGTACAGCCGTCTGCTTGAAGCCCAGTCGGGTCTGTCTACGCCATTGACCTTCACGCAAACTGATCGAATCGAACAATCCTTTGTCCACTCGCTCAAAGTCATGCTCGTCGATCTCGCTCCGACCAACTTCTGGGAGGATCATCTCGCGGAATATTATGGCACCAAACTGCCCGGCGCAGAGGCGCAGGGGCTGCTCGCAGGGTATGAAGGTGAAAGCCTGTCACCGTCGTCCAGGTTACAAGATCTTCGCGAGTCTTTCGTCAGAGACCGTCTACCGGAGCTGTTACCACTCGTTCGTGCACGGTCCAAGATTTACCAGATCCCAAGTCAATCAATGGAACCGACGCTGTTGCCGGGTGACCATGTGATTGTCCACCAGGTGGCCTATCAGGCGGCGGAGCCCCAGCAGGGGGATGTCGTCGTCTACCGCTATCCGGATGAGAATGGAAAACGGTTTCTCCATCGTGTGATCGGACTCCCCGGTGATCAGATTGCGATTCGTGAGCAGGTCGTATATGTGAATGGTGAAGCCTTGTCGGAACCCTATACGCGCCATTCCGACCGCTCGAGTATGGCCGGGCATGTCCGCGATCATCTCCCACCGATTACCGTTCCACTAGAGACGTATTTCCTTCTGGGTGACAACCGTGAGGAAAGTTTAGATAGCCGTTTCTTGGGGCCGATCGGCAAGGAACATCTGCTGGGACGGGTGCTCTTTATCTACTGGTCGGTCGATCCCGACACACACGATCCGCGATGGGAACGGCTCAATCAGCTGGTGCGTTGACAGCGAGGTGTGGTGCTCACGCTGATAGTCCTGCTCCTGTTGCGCATGCCGAAGAAGTTGAAAATGGAGAGGCTGTGGCCTGCTCGGCCTTGATCAGACTGAGCAGGCACGGGAAGTTGGTTAGTGGAATCAGAAGCGTAAAGACAGGCCTGCTATTGCGTGATGCGTGTCGTACGTGGTTTTGAATATTTCTGTTGCCAGGGCAGGTGTCGTGTTCTGATACTCCAATTCAGTGGTGAAGTGGGTGAATCGATATTGTGCGAATGCTCCTATCCGTTTCGTGAGCATGACGGTCACACCGGCGTCCACTTTGGCACCGACTGACGCGTCGGTGGAGCTTTGTCCGGTAGGCTGAACAAACGTGTTTTGCCCGGCGTAGGTAATGAACACCGCCGGTCCGGCGGCAAGATATGGCTGCACACGTCCGTGAGTGAATTGGTCATCTCGAAGCAGCGGGAGTCGCAGGCGCAGTACATCGAACCCGATTCCCCATGCCGGTAAGCTCCAATGAGCGAATTGCGTGGTAGTTCCTCCACCACTGACCACCCCCACCTGTTGTTCTGGAGGCGTCTTAACATGGAAGAAAAAGACGTCCAGCCCGAATCCAAGCCAATCCATTTTCTGCTTTTCCAGCCAATAGCCTCCCCGGCCTCCGGCCGTCCAACTGTTGTGTATGTCGAGGCCCTGATAGGTTGTCGTCGTCCCCAATGAACTGGTCACTGTCAGGTCCGTATTGGAGGTCCAAACCGCTCCCGCGTAGGCATCGGCGTACCATTCAGCTGATCCTTCTTTTGGATAGATGAGAAGTCCTATCCATAGCACAAGACTCAGCACGACAATACTCATTCGATTGGCCATGACCTTACTCCCTCCTGTGAGTTAATCTGCTTGGCTACAATTACATACCGACTGCAGCTTCTTGGCTACCAATATTGTATTTTCTGAACGTGATGTAGAGGAGGTCTGGCGCATAGTTGGGCAGGGAGGAGGGTAATCGGGAGGAGAGTCTGGATAGCCGCTTCTTTGGAGCGATTGCGAAGGAGAATATTCTTTGATAGGTCCGATTGATCTACCGGTTGGCGGCCCCAAAGATGAGAGCTCCGCGCTGAACGCGTCTCGATCAGCGGATGCAGTGATAGCGTCCTCACCTACCGCTCTGTAGAGACCCCTCCGCTCGCCGGCTTGCCAGCTGCGATTCAACATGCTATGGGGTTGCTACCAGTCTCGGTTAGGTATTTCCGACGCCGCCTTACCGTCATGGCTCCAGATCTGGAGGCGCGTGTCATGATGTCATGATCGGTTGTGGGCCTCAATCCTTAGCGGGGTGTGTTTGTGTTGGGAATCTGTGATCCGCTGCTCGCGGTCTGCTCGATGTTACTTGGTGGTGCAGCCTCCTACGTCATCCTGAGTATTGCCGAACGGATGCGTGCCCCCGATCAAGGGCAAACCACGATTCGATGGTTGTTCATTGGAGCCGTCGCGGCCGGCCTTGAGATCTGGGCCATGCATTTCATCGGGAACCTGGCCTTTTGTCCAAGCGTCTCGGCCACTGAAGACGCAGGCCTGGCCATACTCTCACTGCTGTCCGCAGGGGCAACCGGAGCCATTGCCGTCTATGTGATCAGCAGTCACGTTGAGGGGGGGATGCGGCTCGTCTCCGGGGGCATGCTGATGGGGGCCTGCATGAGTCTCACCCATGTGACCAGCACCATGGCCGTGCACCACCCGATCGATGCCCAAGCGATCCTGCTTCCATTTGTCTACTCGGTCATCGGAATCGTTGTCCTCAGTGTTGTCGTCACCGTGATCGCAGGATGGAATATCAGCTACGGTGGTTGGCGGGTGACGGAGAAGGCGACCGCCATGGGGTTTGCCCTTGCCGGAACGCATCTTATCGGGGTGATTCCGATGTACGGGGTAGGGGATGTTGCAACCCGTATGCACCCACCGGCCATCGACGTTGATCTTCTTGCTGTCGTCGCCGTGTCGCTTTCCACTCTCTTGGCCGTTATCGATCGGCAAGTGACGAAGGCCTCCAAGCTGGCTCGTGCGAGTCATGCTCGGCTGATCGAGGCGATCGAAAGTGTTCCGCAATGGTTTGCCTTGTTCGACGCGGACGACCGTCTGGTCATCTGCAATCGCAAGTATCGCGAGGTGATGTCCGGGAATGGAGCCCAGATCCAATCAGGCGACTTCTTCGAATCGATCGTCCGTCGGACTGCCGAACGCGGCGATATTCCGGCTGCGATGGGAAATGTCGAACCTTGGATGCGCTGGCGTCTTGAGATGCATCGCGATCCGGTTTCACCGTACATTCAATATCGGTCCAGTGGAGAGTGGCTGCAAATCAATGAGCGGAAGACTGATGATGGCGGGATCGTCTTTATTGCCACCGACATTACGGCCTTGAAAAACGCCGAACAGGCGGCTGAGGATGCCAAGGCGCGGTTAGCGGATTCGTTGGCCTTGGTCGAGGCCGCGAAAACCCGTATGCAAGAAGAGTTGAATGTCGGCCGCGATATTCAACGGAGTATGCTCCCGCGCGTATTTCCCGCCTTCCCGGATCGAAAAGAATTGGAGCTCTATGCCGTGCTGGAACCGGCCTTGGAGATCGGCGGTGATCTCTACGATTTTTTTCTAGTCGATCAGCATCGGCTGTGTTTTGTTATCGGTGATGTCTCGGGCAACGGAGTTCCCGCTGCGCTGTTTATGGCCATGACAAAAATCATGGTGAAGACCAGAGCAGCCTCTGATCCCTCGCCCGCCAGCATCGTGACGCATGTGAACGATGCGCTCAGTGCCGAGAATGACAGCTGCATGTTCGTCACGCTCTATCTCGGCATCTTGAATCTCCGAGACGGCACGCTTGTAACAACCAATGCCGGCCATAATCCGCCCTTATTGAAGCGAAGGAATGGCGCGTTCGAATGGCTGACGGCTCAAGATGGGCCGTTGGTCGGTCCTATGGCAGGCATCGCCTTCAAGGAAAGCACCATCCAATTGGAGCCTGGGGATGAGCTCTTTCTCTACACCGATGGGGTCACCGAAGCCGACAACAGGAGGCGCGAACTGTTCGGCAAGGATCGGTTGAAAATGGTGCTGGGAAAATCACGAGCTCTTTCGGTGGTGGACCGTTTGGGGGAGGTGATGCTGGCCGTGAAAGCGTTTGCTGGTGACGCTCCACAGGCGGACGACATCACGATGCTGGGGCTGCGGTATCACGGTATGACTCCGTCTGATGTCGCGACTCGGGTCTTTCGACAGACGATGTCCAACCAGTTGGAGGCCATTCCAGTCCTACAGATCGCCTTTGAGGAGTATGTGGCACAATGGGAAGGAGCCAAGCCGTTGATCCCCACGCTCAATATGGCGCTGGATGACCTGCTGAACAATGTGGTGCAATATGCCTTTCCCAATGACCCGACGGAGCATCACATCGAAGTGGAAGGTGACGTGCAGGATGGGTGTGTCATTCTGACCATTGCGGATGACGGCATTCCCTTCAACCCCTTAAGCGCTGCTCCTCCGGACCTTTCTCTCTTGCTGCATGAACGAGAAATCGGTGGGTTGGGGATTCATCTGGTCCGCTCCATGTTTGACGAGGTCACCTACCACCGCAACGTGGGACGCAATGTGCTGACGGTGAAGAAGAAGCTGGTCTCCATGTCGTCTGTCCTCGGTCACCGCGATGATCACAAGAAGAGCGGCGCAAGCGATGTCGAGAGGCAGCCACCACTGCCTCACGAGCCGATGGACGTGGGGACCGATGTGGAATCGGTTCGACGCGGTGCCGTGATGATCGTGACGCCGAGAGACCGGTTTGATACGAACAGCGCACCGGAGGTCGAACGGATTTTGCTGGGTCACATCCAGCGCGGCGAACGGAAGATCGTGTTGGATCTCTCGAACATTTCCTACATTTCCTCGATTGGGTTGCGGGTGATCTTGAAAGCTGTCATGGTCATGACCGGAGCAGGCGGGAGACTCGTGCTTTCAGGGGGGAACGAGCAGATTCGCACGGTATTGCAACTGAGTGGAGCGCTGATGATGAGCCTCTATGCCTCCACCTTGGAAGAGGCCCATTCAAAGGTCCAAGCGGCAGGGTAAGTCCGTTCGCGAGGTGTGTGTTGCTCGGTCGGTTGATATCGTACCGGTGGAACCAACGATGCATCGCTGCTATCATATGACAACTCGAAACCCAGTTCGGACCCTGTGCCCAACGTTTAATAAGTAAGGAGGGGATGATGGACCAAGGAACCCGACACACGTTGACCGTGACGTCCCGCGAAAGTGCGGGAATTACATTCGTGAAGGTACAGGGTAGCTTGTCTTCCACCACTGCTGAACAGGGGAACAAGGAGATCAAGAAGATTTTGGACCAAGGCGCGAAAAAGATCGTCCTGAACTTGGCCGATGTCGATTATATCAGCAGTGGAGGAATCCGAGTCCTCATCCTGGCCTCAAAAGAGCTGAGCGCCGTTCAAGGGCAGATGAAGATCGCTGCGGCAAAGGGGATGGTCAAGGAAGCGCTCGAAGCCAGTGGATTTCATCTCCTGAACCGTGTGTACGGAAGCACGATTGAACTCTGTAACACGGAAGAAGAAGCTGCCGCAGGTTTTACGAGCTAGCTGTCTCTGTGCCGGACCATCTCGGATAAGCGCGTATGGGTGGATCCCTTGGTCGTGAGGTTTCCTACAATCCAAGCCAGCCTGATAGAGCCTCGTTCTTTGTCCCGTAGCGCCCTCTGGATCATTGTCCTGACCATGACAGGTTGTACGACAATGGCTAAAGTAACAAATCTGATGGATGAATCCTGTCGAACCTCGTTTATTCACCGACTATCGACGATTTTGGCTCACGAGGGTGAACCGTCAGCGACTTCCGATGCGCTCGCAAACAAGGCTGTCTTTACGCTCACCACCTACGATCTCGGGCCCCGTCCGTTCGCCATCGCGGCGCCGTCCGGTACGGATTACCGGTTTTTTGTCGATCGTAAAGGGACGGAGTGTGTGCTGATCCTGTATGGGCGTCAAAAGGGGTTCGTCTCTTACACCAACAATCTCACCTACATTGCCACCGAACCGCTACCGGGCTGTGCCTGTGCCGACTCGTGACCTCATCCCTGTTGTCGATTTCCTCTTTACGACCCCGCAGCATTCTCCTTTCTGCGTTTGATGAACAAGTTTTCATCTTGTCCTAATGTTTCCTTCATGTTCCGGGTTTATATGAGATCAACAAGATGAGCCAAGCCTGCGGGCGCGTGGAGCGCTCAAGGTCGTGAGCTTGAGATGTTGGTGTCGGCCTATCGCATAAGGAGGATACGTGATGAAAGATGTGACGAAGGGACTGACCATATCTCCATCTGTTCGTGCCACTCCGTTTAACCAGGAGCATCCGCGGTTGTCACCGAACCATCTGTTGGAATTAGTGACTCGCTTGTGTCTGTTCAAAGCCGAGCGCTGGGGACGCCGGGCGCGTTTTTATGAGAGGCATCGCGACTATTTCCCGCGTTTGTCCGCCAGTCGATTTGTGAGTCGATGTCGTGCATTGGAAGCGAGGTACCGAGCTCTGGCTCAGCTGATATTTCTCATTCCGGCGGATGACCGCCTGGTTCCGGTGCATGCGGTAGCTATGCGCCGCTCATATAGATGAACCGTCTGTCGTCATGGCACACAAGCCGGCATCGCCTGTTTTCTTGGGAGTAAACGCTTCATGACAGTCCCCGGGTGGAACAGCTGATCTGTTCCACCCGGGGAATCTATCTCCATACCATGGGAGATGGGGATCGTAGGTATCTTGGATGATTCCCATGCCCATCCGGGTTACCTCTGATAGGGGCATCGCATGGCCCGTGATGTGTTTGTCTGCAACGTTTGGTGGTGAGAGGCCGACATATTGAACGCCCGCACAGATTCTGTATTGAGGTCATACCGCATCTTCTGCCAACGTGTCTTGCACTGACCGTCCTCTTCCACGTACCATCTGCCTCCAAAGCATGATTCCGGTTTCCTCTGGACGACTCTCGGTCCATTTTCAGCATGAAAGGTGTCAGCAGCTGTATGAAACAGAACCAATCGTCAGCATCCACCGGCCCGAATGCCACGGGCTTCTCACCAGGGTTTGCCTCACTCGGGCTTGAAGCGCCGCTTCTCACGACACTGGAAACATTGGGCTATGAAGAACCGACTCCGATCCAACGGGAGGCCATTCCACCGCTGCTGGCAGGTCGAGATCTTCTAGGACAGGCGGCCACAGGGACCGGTAAGACCGCGGCCTTCGCATTACCAATGCTGCAGCGAATCGCGCATGCAGAAAAAGCTCGTCCCTCGGCGCTTGTGCTCGTGCCGACCCGCGAATTGGCGATTCAAGTCGGGGAAGCGATGCAGCGGTACGGCAAAGAATTACGGATGAGTGTGTTGGCGGTGTATGGTGGACAGGCTATCGGGCCGCAGTTGCACGCACTCAAGCGGGGTGTCGATGTGGTCGTGGCCACACCCGGACGAGCTCTGGATCATATCCGCCGCGGTACGCTGAAGCTGCAAGCGGTGAAGATCGTCGTCTTGGACGAAGCAGATGAAATGCTCGACATGGGGTTTGCGGATGACCTGGACGCTATTCTGACAGGCACACCCAAGACCAAACAGACCGCCTTGTTCTCAGCGACGATGCCCCCACGGATTCGCTCAATCGCCCATCGGCATCTCCACAACCCCGTCGAGATTACGATTGCAAAAGAACCTATCAAATCCGGCACGGCTCCGCGCGTCCAGCAAGCGGCCTATATCGTCACGAGACCGCATCGAGGCGCCGCACTCACCCGCGTGATTGAGGTAGCCGGTGCAAAATCAGCATTGGTCTTCTGTCGAACCAGGCTGGAAGTTGATGAAGTGACGGCGATGCTCACGGGGCGTGGTCATCGTGCCGAGGCAATCCACGGCGGCATGAACCAGGGACAGCGCGATCGCGTCATGCAGGCGTTCAAGGCTGGGCAAACCGAATTATTAGTCGCGACCGATGTCGCGGCGCGCGGTCTGGATATTCCACAGGTCTCACATGTGATCAATTACGATCTCCCGTCCTCAGCTGAAGTGTACGTGCATCGGATCGGCCGGACCGGACGAGCCGGTCGGGAAGGCGTGGCCATCACGATCCTTGACCCTCGAGAACAACGGTTGCTGCGAACGATTGAGCAACACACGAAGGCTCAGGTCAGTGTGTTGCCGGTACCCAGCGTCGCCGATCTTCGCGCCAAACAATTGGAGCGGATCCACGCCACTATGGCAGAGGTCTTGCGCGATGGTAAGCTGGATGGGTTCACTCCCCTTGTCGATCGGCTGACCGCCTCCCATTCACCAGCCGATGTTGCGGCGGCTGCGATCAAACTGCTTGTGCGAGCCCAGGGTGGGGAGCGTCCTGAACAAGAGATTCCAGCGTTACCTCCCCGGCAGGCTGAATTCGGCAGACCGGTCCGGCAGGCCGGTCGCTATGACGATCGGTCCCGGAGTATGCCCTCCCGACCCGATCGTCGGCCGACAGGACCGCCACGTCATGGTGGCGGGCGCGAGACCGGTATGGCCCGAGTATACATCGGCGCTGGTCGTGAGGCAGGTATCAGACCGGGCGATCTCGTAGGCGCAATCGCCAACGAGGTGAACGTCAACTCCAGCGTCATCGGCGCGATCGAAGTCGAAGAGCGGTTTTCTCTGGTCGATGTTCCGGAATCCCTCGCTCCCCGTATTATTCAACAGCTCAGCCGTGCACGGATCAAGGGGAGAAAAGTGTCCGTACGAATCTTTCGCGACTGACGCAGCAGCAGAGTGAGCGGGGAACGGGTGTCGATGCCGGACAAGCGAGTGGGCGATGACGTGGCGCATGTTCTGTCAGATTTGCGTGACAAGGTACCGGTCATGTTTCGTTGTAACGAAGGTGCCGAGCGTGTTGAGGAGGGTGAATGATTGAAGCCCCCATGCTACCGAACGGCGAACCTTCGCAGCTCTCTTGCTTCAACCGATTGACAGGGTAATGGAATCTACACCATCCGTCGATCCGGCCATGGAGGATCCTCCCCCCATAGTCCCTGCGACGACCGTGGTTCCTGAAATTACGGTTAAAGCCGTGGTGCTGTCGGTCGTCCTTGCGGCAATCTTGGCTGCGGCCAATGCCTACCTGGGGCTCTTTGCGGGGATGACGGTATCTGCCTCGATTCCAGCCGCTGTGGCCTCCATGGCCATACTCCGATTGTTTCGTCGGTCGAATATCCTTGAAAACAATATCGTTCAAACGGCCGCGTCATCGGGCGAAGCGCTGGCGGCCGGAGTGATTTTTACCATTCCCGCGCTCCTCTTAGTCGGATACTGGACCGAGTTCAATTACTGGAAGACCGTCCTCATTGCCACGGTTGGTGGAATGCTCGGCGTCCTCTTTACCATTCCTTTGCGACGGGCTCTGATTGTCACCGCACGCTTGCGGTTTCCCGAAGGGGTGGCGACCGCGGAAGTTCTAAAAGTGGCTGCTGCCGATCGAGGAAGAAGTGGGGCTGTGGCATCAACGGGAGACGTGCGGTGGCTTATGTCGGCGGCGTTGCTCGGTGGATTGGTGAAACTCGGTGAGAGTGGGATGCGGCTTTGGGCCGAATCCTTGGAAGGCGCCATGCGGGTGGGAGGCACGGTGGTCTATGCAGGGCTGAACCTTTCACCGGCACTGCTTGCGGTCGGCTATATCATTGGGCTTGAAACAGCCTTGGTCGTGTTTATGGGGGGAGTCATCGCCTGCTTATTGTTACTACCAACCTATGGGCTGCTGTATGGAGTGCCGCTCGATCAGACGAGCCTGGCTGCCGCAATGGCCATCTGGAGCGGACAGATTCGGTACGTCGGCATCGGCGCGATGCTGATTGGGGGATTATGGACGTTGACGAGGTTACGCGATCCTATCTGGGCCAGTCTTCAGACGATTCGAAGAGAATCTTCCGCACTCGGTGCAAGGCAACCTGCGGGGACTGTGCTGCGAACCGAGCAGGATGCTCCGTCTCGCTGGATTGTCGTGTCGCTGGGGATACTCCTGTTGCCAATGACCTGGATCTATTCGACGGTTGTGGAGAGTGTGACGATCGGCATCCTCATGACGATACTCATGGGAATCGCGGCATTTCTTTTTTCGTCTGTGGCTGCCTATATGGCTGGTTTGGTCGGAAGCTCCAGTAACCCTGTGTCGGGCGTGACGATCGCGACCATCATGATGGCCTCTCTCTTGCTGGTGCTGCTTATGGGAACCGGGCATCCTGCTGGGCCGGCTGCTGCACTGGTGATTGGAGCAGTCGTCTGCTGTGCTGCCGCCATGGGTGGAGATAATTTACAAGATCTCAAGACCGGTCATCTGGTCGGGGCGACGCCATGGAAGCAACAAGTCATGCAAGTCATCGGAGTGCTAACGGGCGCACTGGTGCTTGTGCCGGTACTCTCGCTCTTACAAGCTAAATATGGAATCGGAGAACCGACGAATAGCCTTCCTCATCCGCTCAGTGCACCACAAGCCACGTTGATGGCTAATCTGACCAAGAGTGTGTTTGGAGCGGGATTACCATGGCCTCTCGTAGGGCTTGGTGCTGGGATCGGGGTTCTGATCATTTTGCTGGATCGACGGCAAGAGCGGCGAGGAAGCATCTTTCGCTTCCCCGTGCTTGCTGTGGCACTGGGTCTGTATCTGCCGTTGAAACTCTCGGCAGCCATATTCGTAGGTGGAGTTATTTCACGGATGGTTGTGAGGCAAGCAGAACGGGGACATCACCAGGCACAACGTGGGATCCTGTTTGCTGCCGGCCTCATCACGGGAGAAGCGTTGATGGGAATCCTACTGGCAATCCCGATTGCACTTACTACGATCTGGCCAGGGTTGGGTGCCGACCCATTGCTGATCTTTGCCACGCCACCCTTCGGTGGCTGGCCCGGTCTGGCGATGATGCTTCTAGTTGGGGTGTTTCTGTATCGCGTTGCGGTCGTTCCTTCCAGATATTCACCTACTGTTCCTCACTCCGCCTCTCGAAAGCGATGAGCCTCTGAGCATCTATGATGAATGCTAGAGTTCCTGACGGAGCGGAGTTTCTGACTGCAGTGTACGAGATTGATGGGCCTGCATCCACTGCTCGGATGATGGCCGAGCGAATCTGTTTCGACCAGACCATCGAAGCGGAAACTGGTCTGCTTCCGCACGTACTCCAATCAGAGATCGTGGGGCAAGTTCAGAACCTGCACCAATCCGCTGAGGGTCGGTATGAAGCCACGATTCGGTTTCGAGGGGAACTTCTGAATGGTGACTGTGCGGATCTACTCAATGTCTTGTTTGGGACCAGCAGCCTTCGAGGAAATGTCAGATTGCTGTCTTTTTCGATGACGGATGGACTGCTGTCGTTCTGGCAAGGTCCTCGATTTGGCCTTGAACGTATCAGGCAGCTCCTCGCTATGGGCAACCGCCCGCTCCTTTGTGGCGTGTTGAAACCCTTAGGGCGCAGCGCGCGTGAACTTGCTGAGTTGGCTGCTCAGCTTGTTGAGGGTGAGATGGATCTGATCAAAGACGATCAGAGCTTACTGGATCAGAGCTGGAGTCCATTCGAGGAGCGAGTCTCCCGTTGTGCAGAGGCCATCGGTGACAGGAGTCGGCGGCGAGGCCGTCCCTGTCTCTATTTTGCACATGTAAGTGGTGCCTATGAAACCATGCGGAAGCGAGCGGCACGAGCCAAGGCACTCGGTGCCACTGGTCTCTTGATCTCGCCGGGTCTGACAGGATTTGATGCCATGAGGTCGCTCGGTTCGGACGAGAGTCTCAATCTGCCGATCCTGAGTCATCCAGCTCTTCTGGGGGCATCGGTCGGTTCTGAGAGGGGCGGGGTTGCACCAGGTGTTCTGTATGGACTGCTGCCTCGCCTCGCTGGTGCTGATCTCACCATCTATCCGGCTTTCGGTGCGGGCTACTCTATCTCGCAACAAGACTGTCTCTCGATCGCACAGCGCTGTCGGAAATCGTGGGGGGCTCTCCACCCGACGATGCCGGCTGTCGGTGGACGAATCGGGCCAGAACGATTGTCAGAGCTGCGGTCGGTGTTAGGTTCGGATGTTGCCTTTATAGTCGGAAGCCGCATTCAGAAAGACCCCGACGGAATTCCAGCGGCATTGAGGGCGTTTCACCGTGCGATGCAGAATTGAAGTTCGATGTCGATCGCACATCTCGTGAAGCGACACGTGAGGCATATCTCGTTCCGGATCAAGCGGCTTCACGCTTCACACTGGATGAACGACGAATCTTGTCGCAGCGGCGTAGCTGTGGGTGCGGTAGAAACATTGGTACATCGTGCGCGATGGCTGAGCACCTCTTCCTAAACTGCAGGGGGCTTTGGTATGCTCCATACGATCAGTGTAGAGATGCTGATGTACTCGTAGGGAGGAAACGATGAAGATCTCCACCAGGCTCTTTGAGATGCTCCGCACGTTTGGCCATCTGTGGACCGATCTACCGGTATTGCTTCGATTACTCAAAGCCTGGAAGCAAGGCAGCTACAGAGGACTCTCGGTGCGTACTGTCGCATCAATTGCCGTATCCATCCTCTATATCCTGAGTCCAGTGGACGCGATCCCGGACTTTATCCCGGGAATCGGATTGATTGATGATGCAGCGATACTAGCACTACTGCTCCATAGTCTTGCGCAGGATCTTGCGGCATTTCGTCTGTGGGAGCAGAATCGTCACGGAGCCTAACCAGCGTCATTTCGCCGTTTCACTTTGGCTGTCGGGATGGCACTCAGCGGATCCTCGGGCCAATGGTGCTTGGGATACCGACCACGCAGCTCTTTTCGCACCTCTTGGTACGCTCGTTTCCAGAAACCACCCAGATCTTGTGTAACTTGCATCGGTCGCTTGGCTGGAGAGAGCAGATGCAACATCACAGGTATGTGTCCGCCGGCAACTCGAGGTGTTTCCTGACAGCCGAACATCTCTTGTAACCGGACTGCAAGCACTGGGGGACCGGACAGGCTGTAGTCGAGGCGGAGGCGGGAACCACTCGGCACCGTGATATGTGTCGGAGCCAGCCGATCAAGACGTGTGTGCTGTTCGTATGTGAGCATGGCGTGCAAGGGAGTACTCATGTCCATCCTGGTCACGGCGTTGAGGGTGGTCATGCCTGACACAAATGGACCGAGCCACGTCCCCAATGTTTGTAATAATGTTTCTTCTGAAAGATCAGGCCATTCCGAATCCGACCCTTCGAGCTGTTTCAGCCAGGCGATGCGAGTGAGCCATTGGGTGAGTTCTGGGGTAAAATGGAGTGTCTTCAGTCCTGCTTGACAAATCCCTTGCAGCAGGGCGGTCGTGACGAGCTGCTGCTCAGGATTTGAAATCCCTTCTTCTGTAAGCACAACCGCTCCGAGCCGACGGCGACGCAATGCTCGAACTGCCCCGAGCCGTTCGTCCCAAACGACTGATTGCTCTTCGACAAGTTGGGCACGGTACAATGATTCAATGTCTTCGGCGGCAACGGGAGCCGCAAGGTTGATCCCTGCCCACTGAGTGGCTCCATCCAGGTCGGCAATGACGAGAAACGGCTCCTTGCTTAAGAGGTCTGGCCGTAGGAATCGGGCACCGCGCCCATTGGCGAGTAGGTAGCGAGACTCATTACCAGACTGTCGTTTCGCGATTCGATCTGGGTAGGCCAGCGCAAGTAGTAGTCCAGCGTTCCGAGACAGGTCGAAATCCTCGGTTTGTTGTAACCGCCCGAAGAGGCCGGCAAGTTGCCGTCTCCAAAGTTCAGCTGCTTGTTTCACTCGATGAACGGCGGCCCGATCCACTGTCAGGCCGGATGTCGAATCATAGTGTCCTCGCAAGGCATCGAGCCGGATCCGCAGATCGACCGTCTGTAGTTCTCGTGAACCATGCAGAATCTCGCGTTCGCTCAATAACGCCGCCAATTCACAAGCTTGGCCCGCAAGTCCGCGTGGAACGGATTTGAGCAGCATATGAGCCAGACGAGGGTGTACGGGCAGTTCAGTCATGTCCCGGCCATGATTCGTGAGATGACCATTTGCCGTGAACGCTTCGAGTCGGATCAGGAGATCGTTGGCCTGTGCGATTGCAGCCGCCGGCGGAGGAGTCAGCCATGACAAGTCCATGGGATTCTGAGTGCCCCACTGAGCCAAATCGAGCAACAGCGGTGCCAGATCAGCCTCGAGTATTTCCGGCGGACGGTGGGTCGTCAGGGTGGCCTGCTCTCGTTCCGTCCAGAGTCGATAGCACAGCCCTGGTTCCAATCGGCCGGCCCGACCACGGCGTTGTTCGGCTGAATCTTGCGTGACACGAATCGTTTCTAATCGTGTTAAACCTGAACGTGAGTCGAAGCGAGGTTGCCGGAGACGACCAGCGTCGATGACCACCCGCACACCCTCGATCGTCAAACTTGTTTCTGCGATGGATGTGGCGAGCACGATCTTTCGTGTTCCGAGAGCCGAGGGGCGAATGGCGGCATCCTGCTGCTCCTGCGGCAGGTCACCATGCAGCGGGGCGATGAGTACGGAGGGACCAAGCTTGGCGTCCAGTAGCATCCGTTCAACTCGGCGGATCTCTGCCATGCCAGGAAGAAAGACCAACAGACTGCCCTGATCCTTTGAGAGTGAGTGTCGAATCAGTTGTGTGATTGCCACATCGAGTCGTCCGGTGAGGGGCTGATCCAGATAACGAGTTTCGACTGGAAACATATGGCCGTGACACGTCAGGAACGGCGCCTCACTGAGCAGTGTGCCGACTTGGCCACAGTCGAGTGTTGCGGACATGACCAGCAGGCGAAGGTCGGGGCGGAAGAGCCGTTGCGTTTCACGACAGAGAGTGAGTCCCAGGTCGGCTTGGACGCTGCGCTCATGGAATTCATCGAAAATGACGATTCCATAGGTCTCAAGCGACGGATCCTGTTGCAGCAGCCTGGTCAGCACCCCCTCGGTCACGACCTCGAGTCTTGTGTTCGGCCCCACTTTAGTGTCGAGTCGCATGCGGTAGCCGACGGTTTCTCCAAGGTGCTCCTGACGCTGCTTTGCCATGTAGCGAGCGGCGGCTCGTGCCGCAAGTCGCCGTGGTTCAAGCAGTAATAGTTTTTTCTCGGCGAGCCAGGGGGCGTTCAGCAGTGCCAATGGGATGCACGTCGTTTTCCCTGATCCTGGCGGGGCGCTGATGAGCGCATTCTGACCAGTAGCCAGTGCTCGATGAATCTCGGGGAGGATTTCTTCTATTGGAAGTCTCGACATGACGTGATACGGTCATCCGTTCGCTCGAACACTGTACCAGAACGGAATGAGGCTGAGGAATGGCGAATCTCAACTCGTGTGAGGAACGACCGATGTCGACGTATCGTTGGAGTACGGACCAACCAACCCAACCAGGCTGGTATTGGTTCCGCGGGAAGGCCCATGAAGCGGATGCCTTCATCGTCCTTGTCGATGAGGCAGGACAATTCCAATGGCCGGATGGAGGATTCCAAGAAGTTTCGCTGGCTCGTGGCGAATGGGCCGGTCCCATCCAAGAGCCAAAGGAATAGTGTTTCTAGACTGGCTGTAAATCCCTACCGGTCTCTCTGCCCCTCGGTGTGTCCGCCATCGTGCTAGGATGGTCGCATGACTTCCGATGGGGGCATTCCTATCACGACGGCGATTCCACAACGTCTAGATCGATTGCCCTGGTCGCGCTGGCACTGGCGAATCGTCGGGGCGCTCGGAGTGACCTGGTTGCTCGATGGACTGGAAGTATCCATCGTGGCCGCACTTGGCCCGATGTTGACCCACCCGGACACATTACAGCTCACACACTCAGAAGTCGGACTCACAGCCTCTGCGTATTTGGCAGGATCGGTCGCTGGAGCACTCCTCTTCTCGTATCTCACTGATCGGCAAGGTCGAAAGAAATGGTTCATGATCACCTTGGCGCTGTATCTGACGGCGACGGTATTGACGGCGCTATCGTGGGACCTCATGAGCTTCATGGTCTTCAGATTCTTGACCGGTGCCGGTATCGGAGGCGAGTATGCTGCAATCAATTCGGCCATCGATGAACTGATTCCCGCCAGAAACCGAGGACATACCGATCTGGCGATCAACGGGACGTGGTGGCTTGGCTCGGCTGCCGGCGCACTGTTGACGTTGCTGTTACTGAATCCCGCGATCTTTCCTGAATCGGTCGGCTGGCGGCTGTGCTTTGTATTCGGTGCAGTGCTGGGCGTGGCGATCATCATCGTTCGGCGTGCGATTCCTGAAAGCCCACGGTGGCTGATGACGCACGGTCGTGTGCGTGAGGCAGAAGTCATTGTGTCGCAGATTGAACAACAGGTGGTACAAGATCGAGGAACAGCATTGAGGGAACCTCACGGCACCATTGCGGTTAGTCCAAGGCCTCATGCCACGGTCATGACTGTGGCTCGAGAACTCTTCCAGTCGTATCCTCGACGGACGGTATTGGGCATTGGACTGATGGTCACACAATCGTTCATGTATAACGCGATCTCATTTACCTATCCGCTGCTGCTCACCAAATACTATGCAGTGACCAGCAGCGACGTTGGATTGTACCTCTTGCCGTTCGCGGCGGGCAATTTTCTCGGCCCGCTGTTGTTGGGACGATTGTTTGATACGGTCGGTCGCAAAGTGATGATCAGCTTCACGTATGGAATTGCCGGTGTCCTTTTGTCGGTGACAGGCTATTTATTTTGGATTAACGCATTGACGCTGTCGACGCAGATGCTGCTCTGGTCGCTGATGTTCTTCTTTGCCTCGGCCGGGGCGAGTGCGGCCTATCTGACAGTCAGCGAAATCTTTCCGATGGAAATCCGTGCGATGGCGATCGCTTTTTTCTTCATCGTGGCACAAGGAGCCGGCATTGCAGCACCGTGGCTTTATGGAATGATGATTGAAACATCAGCTGCCAGCGTCTTCTACGGTTATCTGCTCGGGGGTGGCATGATGTTGCTCGGGGCGGTACTCGAATTGTGGCTTGGTGTGAAGGCGGAGGGACAATCGCTCGAACATCTCGCGCCGCCACTCTCGATGAGGACTCCGGGGTCCGTATGAAGCTGTATGAGACGTACGTCGGTATCAGCCGTCTTCTTTCAAGGCTTGGTGCGCTCATCTGAGTATCGATGGTGGAGCTTCACCGGTGGCGTACGGCGTGCACGGATTCGTATGTTGATCATCTCCACCGTGACTGAAAATGCCATAGCAAAGTAGATGTAGCCCTTGGGTACGTGCACGTCGAAGCCCTCAACCATCAAGGTCACTCCGACCAAGATAAGGAACGACAGAGCCAAGATTTTAATCGTTGGATGGGCATCGACGAAATCGCCGATGGGGCGAGCCGCGAACATCATGACGAGGACGGCCAGAATGATGGCCGTGGCCATGACCGATACCTCGTTCACCAGTCCAACAGCAGTGATGACGGAGTCCAAAGAGAATACCAGGTCTAAGATGGCGATCTGGAGGAGCATCATGCCCAGCCCGACCGGAACGGATGTGTCGGCTTGTTCGGTCTCTCCTTCCAGACTATTGTGGATCTCATGTGTGGCCTTTGCGAGGAGAAAGAGTCCGCCGACGATCAGAATCATGTCGCGGCCGGAGATCGCCTGATTCAGCAGGGTGAATACCGGTGCCGTCAGGCCCATCACGAGCGAAATCGAGAATAGAAGTCCCAACCGCGCAAACATGGCCAGCCCTAACCCCAGCCGGCGGGCCAGGTCACGCTGGTGTTTGGGGAGCCGAGCGACGAGGACCGAGATAAAAATGATGTTGTCGATGCCAAGCACAATCTCAAGCGCCGCAAGGGTTCCCAATGCGATCCACATTTCAGGATTCGTCAGCCAGCCGAACATCTCATCCTCCGGATCTTGATAGAGCAGTGTGGAAATGAGCACTCACCGATCATACTGAGGCCATAACCGATCGAGAACATATGAGATTAGCATAGTTGGTTGTGTCGTCGGTGTCGCGTCTGTTCGCGCCGTTGTGAAGACGCTTGTCACTTATCCGTGTAGAATGGGGAGTCTTGCCTGCCCATCGATATCGACCCACCCAACAGTCCCTCAGCAACTCACGGTGATGTGCCGAACGAGAGCGACATGAAACAAGTTTCGATCTGGCATGGGTCCATTAGGCTCTACTTTTCAAGATCACAAAACTGAGAGACACCCTGGTAGTCTCTGTTGACATGTACCATCGTCATTCTGTGTGAGTTTCGCACGTTCAGGACAACGCACGCCATACACATTTCGTGACCGGAGCCATCATGCGTGATTGTGCTATGAGGTAGAGCCGAATGTCGTAATTGTACTGACGATATAAAGGTGGTAGATCCGATATTCCAGCGTTGAGTGAAGAATAGTGTCCGTATCTTGAGTAAGGCCTTTTAGGCCTAGCGCCTTTTGTGCAGATGGGCCGCGTACAAGTCTGAATGAAGTGTGTGTCCCAAAATAATACACTGTGTGTAAAAACAGTCACTCACTCATGGTTTAAAAATAAATATTTTTCAAAACTATTAGTAAAAGTAAATATTAGTAATATGGCACTTGATTTGCTTGAGGTGTGGAATGAACTCATGAGGATGTCGATGTAGCGGTTTGTGAAAACAGGGGATAACTTAACACGACAGAGTATCAGGGGTTATTTCGGTATGATTCGTCCACGGTTATTGTTCAGCATGCAAAGGAATGAAGGGGCATCGAGTCATTCAGCGACAATCGTTCAGCCCAAGGCCGTACGAAAGTCGGCTCAACATTCTATGGACGGATTGGCTCCCGGATGGTGGTTCCAGAATTTTAATCCTCTCTGGAAGCCGTTGGTGCATTGGATCAAACGCCAACGGCATATGACGTTGGCGGAGTTTCAACTGATTGCTTCCCACATCCCTGATCTCACTGCAATTGAGAAGACCATCGTTATCTCGGCCTTCATTGCCTACAAGAACATGCAGCCATAATGGAACGGCATTCTATTTGACCTCTACTCAACCCTCACTCGCTGGTCCTCCAGGTTTGCAGCCGTACACCCATACTCAGAGAGGTGAGCCGTTTTATGCGTAGGCTTGATGCTTATTGGTGACACCCGTGTACGTGGAGTGCATGGGAAACTCCAGCTCGATGGTCAAATTGCCTCTGCGCGTGGGCCTCAGGTCGATGGATCGATCGGAAGGGTATCTACACAACAAGCCGCTCATATTCGCGTAGTGTTCTGGCATTCAGGAAGTCAATCAACGCAACCCGTAGGGTACGACCAAGACGTAACCGCGAATCCAGGGATAGCTCTATGAATTCCAACCCGCATTCAGACCCCTGAGTCCAGATGATTCGGCCCATCTCAATCGGTAATGCGCGCAGCTGATCGGGTAACAGGAGGCTCATACGTGCCATGCTGCCCAGTGCCAGCTCACGGTCGGAAACGATTGAACAACCCTGCAAGGAAAGGTTTCGGAGTACTCCTTCGCACACATAGGATTCCCCACCTATAATCAGCGGTGAAGAAAACGAAAACCGCACATATGTCCGTGTATGAGAATAGTTGGCCATGTGGTGTGAGGGATTGTACCCGACACTCGCGCGAGTCTGATATCCCACCTTGGATGGGCTGAGAAGAGCGGCCAGCAGAGGTGTCTCTCAATACTGACTCAACGCAGGGTAGGGGAGCAAGGAATCTGCTGCAGCTTAGCGCATCCGGATAGCTGTTCCCGAAGCACCACAGAAATACTGAGAGATCACGCCTCGGGCGGTGGTGACCGTTTCTTGCTCAGGAGGAATGGGGCCACTAAGCATCACGATAGTGCCCTGTGCGTCGATTTGTCCAACCATCCGAACACCCGTGACGGTATAGGAGCGGTCGGCTGCGACGAATGTTCCCTCCTGAACGAGACTCCCATTCGACTTTAGGAAATACGTTAGGTCGGCAGTCTCTTCGAATGACACCGACGTTGATCCGGGAAGAACCAGTGTTCCTCGCTGGGTAAGCTTAGCGAACCCAGTTCCGTCAAAGATACTGGTTCCGTTGAAATAGAAGTGTGTTGTAGAGCCGATCACGGCGTCTGTACAGGTCTTCATTGTGCTGAACCGGAACGTACCTCTAAGAGATGCATTCGACTCGCGGCCGTCGTCTTAGGCCTGCACCGCCCCGGTCACTAGCAGGACGAGTCCTATGGTCATTGCCACCAGATTGCTAGTGATTCCCTGCATGATGAGGCCTCCTTGTCGCACGAGCCGCTGGAGATGCAGTATGAGCGATGGATAAGACAAACGAACCAGCACCCTGCAGGAGTGCAGTGAGAATAGATGTTTCTCCAGCTAACCCATCACCAAGATTCCAGTTCGGCGATGAGGGTTACCCACTCCACTCCCTGAGAGGCAATCATGAGCCACCTGCCCACGGAAGAGGCTATTCTCTTACACTCCACATCTTGATGAAATCAATGCAATTACCCTAGTGTTTTGGTACGGGGTCCTTTGCTCCTAGCAGGGGAGGTTATTGAGTGCTTTGCAGTGGTGGGAGAAGAGTACGGGAACAGGCAGTTGTGAAAAGTGGCGGCGCCATTATCTGCAATCTTGGAGACTCTCCTTCTGCAAGCGACAGCACCTGATCCATTGCGGACCCAAAACTAGCGAACCGTGGAATAGGGAAGTTGCCCGGCTGTACAGACCAGAGATGACGGAATCTCCAGTTGTCCCGATGGCCGGAATCCCCAGGCAGTAGCGAGGGCTTGGCAGGTCAAGTTCTCAAAGATCTCGTGAGTATGTTCAACGCAATGCGGGTAATGGGCGCTGCCTCGGAAGGCCGTTCTTCGGCTCAGCGACGATATGCCACGGACAGTGACATTGATATTGAACCCTGTGCCGCAGTGGGACTCGATCAGCGCTCCTGTCTTCAGCTCCTCCTGTTCAAGAAGAACCACAAACTGCGCCTCCAACTCTGCTGCAAGTGTGAGTGCTGCCTCATGATTAAGCCCAGAATGGACGTTCTGTGGAGGAAGCAAGATATGTGTGTAGTGGTGGGACCGAAGCCATTGTTCAGCCACGTTGCTCAAGGAAGAATCTCCCCAGATGAGAATACGTTGCTGTTCAGTGGGCAAGAAAGTACGAAAACCATGGGTGATCGGGAATCGGATGCCAGCGGGCTGGCGCTTGGACGTACATCCGTCCAGCAGGAGTATGCTGGTCAGTACGCACGTGAGCGAGAGGGACAAGCCGATGCGGCGTCGCTGTTCCACAAGACAGGATTATAGCAACAAACCAGTGTGGCATGGACGGTGTCTTCCGCCTCATGACTGTCTTCGACATACATCTTGAGCCTATGGCCTCACACGACTGGATGTGCTTATCACGAAGTCCAGGATAGAGCGAGGGGACTTTCCTACTTGTAGGAAGGTGGTTCCGTAATACCGGTGCTGCTGGATAAATGCTCCGTCTGATCCAGAGGAAAGCGGTCCAGCACTTACGAGGTAGCGCTTCTTTGACCACGGGGAAGTCGACGCGATACGCCCGGGCCACATGTGGTCTTCTCTGCGGCAGTGCGATGGCGTAGTACGAGCTTGTCACGAATCAGGCGTATGTCGGTCGACGTTCTATGGGCAACAGCACTGCCCCAAAGATCCCGATGTCTCCGCGACTTTATTGACTTGTCCAGGGTTGGATGGGCACGGTAGAGATAGCATTTTGTGGTGAACCCTCGATGACGCGGTCACTATAGGCCAGATAGATATAGGTCTGCCGTTTCTTGTCGAAAAACCGAACAACCTGCAGCTTCTTGAAAACCAGCGAGCGACTCTCGCTAAAGACTCGTTCTCCTTCTTTCAACTCACTCGTCTGGTGAATGGGACCGACCTGGCGACAGGACAATGCGGCGTCCGAGGTTTCCTCCGCCAAACCGACCATCCCTTTTAAGCCCCCCTTTTTGGATCGACTCAAATAACAGGTGATTCCCTCAATCTTGGGATCGTCAAAGGCTTCAATCACGATTTTGTGATCAGGCCCCAACATTTTGAATTTCGTGTCCACGCTACCGATTTCCTCGGCATGACTCACCGAATTCAGCATGACGCTCAAAAACAAAGTGGTTACCACCATGCTTATTTTCATCTAATTCGTCTCCCGTCATGGTTATCCTGGGTTTCTTTGTACCCTATAACTCGGAGTCGCTCGAAAGCAAGCCGGCTGACTCTGGCTGGCCACGGGGCAGGGGAGCCGAGACCGAAGAGCGTACGAGTCGGACTCCATTCGCCACGATACCTCACAGCTCCTCCCGCTTTCGTTGCGGTACACCGCAAGCGAACGTAATCCGCGTGCGAGTGACCTTGTGCCTCATACAGCACAGAACGTAATTTGGTGACGACCTCTCCAATGCATGCCTGTTTCCCATCGACAGACAGGGCAGACAGATACGGTTTGGCAGTGGTCTCAAGCCAATTGCTGATATCGCCTGATAGTGGAGTTGGACCTGGAATCAGGGCCGCACTTTTTACTTCAAATCCTCCAGCCTCAAGCAGGCTGCGATATTCCTCGAGCTTGGGGAAGAACCAAGGACAGGGCAAGGCTATGCCGCGCGAGGAGAGGACGGATTGGATGGCATTCAGAATGACCGAAACATTGCCGAATCCTCCAAACTCACCGACAAAGCGGCTACCAGGCATAAGAGTCCGCCAGACCTCTACCATGACCTCGTTCCGACGTTTCACCGGATGGAGCGTGGCATTGGAGAATACGACATCAAACTCGCCGGTGAAGGGAAGCATATGGCCATCAATGAGGAAAGCACTCACTCCCAACGACCGCGCAGCTGCGACTATGATAGGACTCGAGTCGACACCGACGACCTTGCAACCACGTTCGGCCACCTTTCGTGTGAGCGTGCCGTCACCACACCTAGGTCATGAGTCCGCTCACCCCGTTGTGGAGTCAAGAGCTCGACGACCGGCATGCCGAGTTCGGAAACAAAGCGAGCGTGCTCAGTATCTCGCTTGGGATCCTACTGCTGCATAACACGTACAAGCCGCCTGATCTCTAAAACCTGGCGATGGCTTTGGCAGCAAGTTGTTTGAGGGAAGCCCTGAGCTTGTCGACATCGGGATGCTCTTGCCCCACGGCAATGCTCAGAAAGCGCTTCTGTTTCACGACGTTGAAGGTCACCCCAGCCTCTTCATCGATTGTCAGGATTGCGGGTTCCCCAGAGACTTTTTCCTCAATCAGCTTCATCGGTGACACGTCCTTGTCCAATTCCATTACCTGGCGTTTCAACTCCTCGATATGACGCCGTACCGCGTCTGACGACTGAAAGTATTGAACGGTAACAACAGCAATCGGTGTTTTCCCCTTCCAGTATTGGCAGTCCCACGTCTTGACACCAGGCGCATCATCCACGCCCTGACTACCAGGACTCGAGGCAGACACGGCTTCGCCGACTGCCGTTGCCATCTCTGCGGGCGATATCAAGGAACAGACCTCAAATGCGTGGACTGTGATCGACACGAACACTGTTGCGATAAGAGAAACAAATGCGACCGCCTTACACATGCGCACCTCCTACGCCATGACTCGGATCTTGCTGTGCCTCTCACTTACTATTTTGCGTGGCATGTGTCCGGACCTAGTCGCACTCCTTGAACTGTGACTGCTGACAACGCTGTGCGATGTCCCGTGCTTGCTCAATCTGTGTAGCCGTCATCTGTGTCATCAGATGGTCTCGACGTTGTACGGCCACCTTTCCCTCATTGCCGCTCAGCATGGTGGCGGCGATCGTGTACCACATCAGCGCACGAACCACGTCTTTCCGAACACCTCGACCGCGTTCATAGATCAGGCCTAGATTGTTCTGTGGGCCGGCGTAACCTTGCGCCGCCGCCTTGCGAAACCAGGTCAGTGCCGTGAAGTGATCCTGCCGGACACCTCGTCCCTTTTCATGCATCAGCCCCAGATAGAATTGCGCCGATGCGACGCCTTGCTCTGCCAGAGGACTGAAGAGACGAGCGGCTTGGGTATAGTCGCCACGATCATACGCTAATTCCGCCTCCTCAAGGGACTGTGCGGCTAACGCCGACTCTGGCCACAGACCTGATACATAGGTCAGAACCAATAACAGGGGCAAAACATAACGCCGCATCAACACCATCCTTTCACTCAAACCAGTCTCTCAAGGAGTCTTCTTCCCACGGTCCATAGAAGAATAGAACACTCCATATTTTACTGTGCCGGATCCATGTCGGTCTACGGATTTGAAGGGAGGACTGCAAGAGCTTCAGACGTCCGCAGGGGAAATTGAACGGGTCGATCCACGATCTTTCTCAGAGTCAGAGAGCACCTCAATGGGTAAGGGTTCCAGGACATGCTCTTTCCTCTATTCATAGATTCGTTCTCCGCGCGTGAGCCGGACACCCCATAACCTCGAGTAGGCATGGACTGCTTCTGTTACATCGCCAGCTGGAGTCACAACCGGGTGTCCTGTATTCACCCATTCAAAGATTCCGCCATAGACATTCACCACATTCGTATAGCCTTGCCGGCGCAGGTATTCAGCAATGCGCTCACTACGATACCCCACTGAACAATAGACGGCTATCGGGGCATGGTTTGCCAGACCGATCAGCAGATCTAACGAGAAGTCTTCATGACCCACCCAGACAGCCCCAGGAATATGGCTCACGTCGAATTCGCGGAAAGAGCGAGCATCAAGCAGATGAAACGCACCGGATACGATCTGATCGACTGAAACTGCCGGTACGTTGTCTGAGAGTAGGGTAGCCAGCACCAAGTCATAGGCCCTGTCACTCACATGTCTGGGTGCCTGGAGGTTGCGTCCCCATAGAAGAAGGAAGCACCCGAGCAGAAGCAGTCCGATGATCAGTAGATAGCGCATCGGGACTCGATAACAAAATTGATCACATGAATTGACAACCTTCGAGAAAGATTCTTGCTGCTCCCCTGAGGAGATAGGAGGAACCCCATCCGAAGGCGCTCGGCTATTATCCACCAGCGAGGATCGGCCGAAACCCCGCCTCGACGAGAATGCGGGCGACTGCGTCACGCTGATCGCCTTGAATCTCGATTCGACCGTCCTTGACCGTTCCACCAGCGCCGCAGACTTTCTGCATCTGCTTCGCGAGCGCTTCCTTCTCCGCCTGGCCAATCCCGACAAACCCAGTGAGCACGGTGACGGTCTTCCCGCCACGGTGTGCCGTCTGCCGAATGATATCCACACGTCCACGATTTTTCTTGGGCACGGCAGGCGACGAAGCACTCTGACGAGGAGCAGCTTGGCTGAGTGAAGCTGTTGGCACTTGCGCATGCTTCAGAGCGGCGAATGGGCTAGTCCATGCGATCGGCCCACCGTCAGTAGGAAGGCGCTTCTTCTCTTTCATGTGGCCATTGCTCCGGGACAACCCTACAGGGTGGTGAGATATTCAACAAGGAACCATGGACATCCCTGTGGGGTGCGCAAAAAGGCCTTCGTGCTCACCCGCCCACCCCTGCGCGCCGAGACGCACACGTCACCGTTCAAGGCCGCAGCGAGCGAAGTGGCGAATCGTACTCTGCCCTGTACGTTGAGCCCCTGTGCGATGCGACCTGCCTGAGCGAAGCGCTTCGGCGAAGGCAGGGAACGGTGCTGGCGGCCTTTTCCCGCATCCTGCTAGAAGGGTTTGGGCCTGTACCCATGATCATGGCCCGACTCGTCCTCATGTCGGCTCCGTTCCCGCCGGTCACGTTCGACGTCCACACGGTGCCGTTCTGCCGCGATCATTCGGTCGAGCTCGGCTATGTGTTGTTCGGCGAATGATTTGACTGCCTGTCGTTCATCCGTCAACCAGTGCGCCAACGACTCTTTCTTGACCTGCCAAGCGTTTGCCAGCCCGAATTCACCGGAGGGTGTGCCAGGACCGGGGCTGTTGATGAGCGTCCGAACTCCTCCCATTATGCGATCGTCATGAGAAAAGCGCGATACAATTTCTTTCAGAACGCCGTCGATAGAGGTTGAACCAAGATAGTTATCGAGAAGAGCTAGAGCAAACTCGGTCTCCCTGTCGTCGCCAGCCTTCACCAACTCGCCAAGCGCAGCTGCGAATTCGGGCGTGCAGGTGGGGAACGCTCTGCCTAGCAGGCTCCCGCCTCGAAAGCGGAATTCAGCTCCGTCCTGAGCGAACCAGGCCAGCCCCTTCTTGATGGCGAGTTCTGGGTCTTTCGAAAACACTGCTTCTAACCCTTGGAACTCGAAGGGGACTAACTCACCCTGTGCTTTGTCGCCGGTATCAGCCGCCCTCACGAGTCGATCCGTCACGAGTTCGTGCAACCGCTGCCGTTCCGTCTCTCTGATGCGAACGAACACGAGTCCAGCGCGATCCTCCTCCGCCCACTGCACATCGGCCCCATCAATCATTAGGGCCCACTCGAAGCCGGGGACCGCGATCCGCAGTGCTACCGAAAGACCAGGCAACATGAGGAGTGGGCTTTCCAGTCGGCACCCACTTTGTGACAGATCAAGCAGAATGCCAGTCCCTTCCGACTCTACAGAGTCAGACATCAAGGCACGAAATTGCACCGCAACTCGGGGCTCAGTCCGCTGTTCGTCGACCTTCAGATCCATAACTGATCGATGCTCCGTTCTTCCATCACTGGAACTCCCCACGTTCTCTCATCATGGGGACTTGTGCATATCCTCTAAACGCCTCAGTGTGCATTGTTCCTTCAAGAACACATTATCCCGCGTAGCGGTGTCACCCGGCAACAGCCCGTCGAGATGCTGTCGTGGTCGATACACGGGGAGTGAGAACCCGAGGAGATTCACCACGTGAGCGGTTGGAGGGCGTCCCATCTGCTGGAGATAGTGTTTCATTCCACGTATGGCTAGGCTTCTTACGTGTACCTGTGGAACGAGAACGCGTAGGCAGGGCAATCACAATCCAACGAGAACCTTTACGGTGGAGAACAGCGAGGGGGACCCGGGTGTACCCGTCTCCGTGGCTAAAGCGATAGGCCGACGGCCGCTCTTTCCGGTTGTACCTATCGGAGTCACGACAACCTCCACGCCTTCCTCGATTCTGCTGCTCTGTGTGGCGCCCGCCTCACCTGTGTCGGCAGAAATGGAGGGCATCGGTCTCGCCTCAGCTTCCACATAGTGCACGGATACCTGCCAACGACTTTTCGTACTCGGCAAGGTGAACTCAACCGGTATGAGGACGCAAATCTCCCTTCCGATAGCATCAATGGCCATGCCAGGACTCAGAGAGTTGTGGGAGCCGGGAGTACGAACGGATACTGATAATCCTGAAATCACACCGTACCCGTGCACGTGCAGGTTACGAAATCGTTGTTTATCGCGAAGGCAATTTTGCTCGGCCAGAAAATCATGTGCGCTTAACAGCCGACCAGAGAAATAGTGTGTCCTCGAGAAATTCATCCGTCGAATGATCATGAATCACCTCCGGCTGTGAGGAAACCAGTCTAGCCAAATTGAGATGAGGGTATCTCTTCTCATATCTGAAGTGATACTTTAAGCTCAAGCTGAGCGACACTTGTCTATGAGCGGCACGCTTTCATGGTGGGTGGTTGGCAGTCTCTTTCACAATCTGAAATATCATGAATTCAGACGGCCTGATGGGTGCGATTCCGATGAGGCATACCAATCGACCCTGGTCGAGATCCTGTTGGGTCATCGTTGTCTGATCACATTTCACAAAAAAGGCTTTATCCGGCTTGATGCCCGACAGGGCGCCATGTTTCCACTGCTCATGAAGAAAATATTCGACCACCTGTCGGACCTTCGTCCACAGAGGCTCTTCGTTCGGCTCAAGGGCAACCCACGTGAGGCCCTCTATGATGCTTGATTCAAGAAAGAGGACCAGGCGTCTGACGTTGATATATTTCCATTCATTGCCGAGTTCATCACGACCATCTAAGGTACGTCTACCCCAGACAACAACACGGTCCCGGAATGGCCTGAGACAGTTAATGCCTTGGCGACTCAGTGAGCCAACTTCGCTGTCCGACATTGGAAAGGGTAATTGGGGCACACCCGCGACGGTCGCTTCTGTGCCGGCAGGGGCCTTCCAGACACCGCGGGTTTCGTCTGTTCTTGCGATGACTCCTGCCACTGCCCCTGACGGACCAATCATGTGCAGGGTTCCGGTTGCCGCAGGATCATCCACATAAATGCGCAGGAAATACATCATCGCATTGGCCGCAGTCCTCCCCAATGTATCCTGGGACGGTATAAGCTGATTGACGAACCCATGCACCAGCGTTGAAGAAGACGGTTCCCATTCAGCTGGCGGATCGATCAGCAACATAGCTCGTCTCTCCTGGCAGTAGGCCAAGGATTTCCGGTACGTCGCGATAGAGACATCCGCTCCAGGAGTGACTGGCGTGAGGCACAGGAGATTGAACCGCTCCACTCGTTCAAGTGCATAGAGCCCGGTCTTTCGAGCACGTGAGCCGGGAAGGCCGGTCGATCTCCTATGAGGGGAGGGCTCGAACACGGACAACGAGTGCCTGTTTGCCTCCATTGTCGAAGAACGCGCGTACGGTGCACCACAAGTCAGGTGCAGACGTGACCGAGCCGAAGTGCGATTCGAACTCGGCTAAACTCGTGATTGAGAGCGGCGAGTGGAGTGGTCCTGCTTGCGCAACTCCAACAAATGCTGTGACTGAAGTAGGAACTCCTGTAATCGGGTGAGGACCTTGAGAAGCTTCCTCAATGAACCGGCCTGGATGGGTCAATTCGCTTGGCATCGGAGTGCCTGATGATGGTGAAGGAGCAGGGGTATTCTACTGTTTCAGAGTTGGTTGGTCCATGGCGACGCAGGAGAGAGTATATCGAGGTTGATGCGCAATAGGTCAGATGTGCGTGATACCGTCAGTACTCCTCTATTTACCGAGGTCCTTGCGTATGAGCAAGTCGGCGAGGTGGGCGAAGGGCGTGAAGGTTGACGGTCGTTCAGGATCAAGACTTCGTGCGGATTCACTCGGTTGGTCAGCCACCAGATACCGCTGGTGCTCATTGTCATGACAATAGAGACACAGCAGCTCCCAGTTACTCCCGTCGGGTGGATTGTTGTGATGGTTGTGATCTTTGTGGTGAACCGTGAGCTGGTTCAGCTTCTTGCCGTCAAAGTCTCGTCCGCAGTGTGCACAGACCCAGGGTAAGAGCTTCAGGGCGAGGGCTCGATAGGTCTGCTCGCGGTGATGCGGGATACTCCGTGCCATGAGAGCCTCCGTTCGATCGGTGACTCCGCACGTCATTATTCTACAGCAGAATTCATGCAAAAACACGCTACGCGTGGAATGGGACTGCACATTGTTTCTGCGACAAGCTCGGTTTGACCATCCTCACCATGGACAGGAGGGACCCTTCGATTGTGCTCTAGGCAAAACACGATGTGCAGAGGTTCCTCAGCATCAAATGCGTTATGGCAAGACTTGGCCCTCATTATCCAACTCGGATTTCAGTCTGCTGTTCCTCTCCCTTCGGATTCATGACTGATCGACGCTCGTCTTTTCCATCAAGGAGAGCCAAGACTTCCCCCTCAAAAAGAAATAGGAAAGAGGAGACTTGTTCTTCTTCTCTGATTGATCCACGGTGCGTCGTTCCTTCAGGGATAGCTTTTCTCTCGCAGGTCTGTCGCTCGGCAACAGCCCTTCGAGCGGAATGAAGGAGCGCGAGATTCTGCGTAAAACGGCGATTCAGGACGTAGCTGGCGTAGTGTCCGGCTGCTTGACTTGGTCACATTTCCGAGTCTACGCTGCGCCACGTTTCGCCTTTGTTGGCGTAGCAAGAAAGAAGGGTGGGGCGTTCACTAGGGCACTGGGTCACGTTTCTTGCTATGGGTCGTCAATGGTAACGACATCACGGTAATCAGACATTCGATATGATGAACATATTCCTCGTGACGATTGTCCTTCTCCTGTTCTTACTGCTGATCGGAGTCGTGCTGTACGTGCGAGTTCCCCGCAAGTATCAGTCTGCCGATTCTGTCGCCACTTCCTATGATGACTGGACGAATGACGGCATTCTCGAGTTCTACTGGGGCGAACATATCCATCTTGGACACTACGGCTCTCCACCGCGGAAAAAGAATTTTCTCCAAGCTAAGTCAGACTTTGTGCATGAAATGGTGCGTTGGGGCGGATTAGACAAGCTGCCTCCCGGTACGACGGTATTAGATGTGGGCTGCGGCATCGGCGGCAGCAGTCGCATGCTGGCGCGGGAGCATGGCTTTGCGGTTACCGGAGTCACCCTCAGCCCTCAGCAAGTCAGACGGGCTCAAGAACTGACCTCCCCGGAGGTGAATGCCCACTTTCAGGTCGATGATGCGCTGGCCCTGTCGTTCCCCGATGCCAGTTTTGATGTGGTCTGGTCGGTCGAGGCAGGACCGCACATGCCGGATACGGCGCAATTTGCTCGAGAGCTCATGCGCGTACTGAAACCAGGTGGAATTCTGGTTGTTGCCGATTGGAATCAGCGCGACGATCGCCGGGTTCCACTCAATCGGTGGGAAAAGCCGGTGATGCGGCAGCTGTTGGATCAGTGGGCGCATCCGGCCTTTTCGAGCATTGAAGAGTTTTCAGAATTACTGGAGGCAACCGGACTGGTGGCGGGTAACGTCACCACCGCGGATTGGACTGTCGAAACCTTACCCTCATGGCTCGATTCGATCTGGCAGGGCGTGATCCGTCCGGCAGGGCTTGTTCGGTTCGGCATGACCGGGTTAATGAAATCATTGCGAGAAGTGCCCACAATTCTATTGATGCGTCTGGCATTTGGGACAGGGCTCTGTCGCTTTGGCATGTTTCGAGCCGTGCATGCCACTGTCCCGACGAGTGCGCTGTTCTCTGCGCAGACGGATGACAGGCTGGTACGGTCATGAATATGAAGACGCCGTGAGGTGGGAGCTATGAGTCTCTATGACATCGACCTTGTCACGATCGACGGTACGCCGCAGAAGATGGAGGTCTATCGCGGCAAGACATTGCTCATCGTGAATGTCGCGAGCCAGTGCGGCTTTACACCGCAGTATGAGGGACTCCAGGCACTCTACGAACAATTCAAAGATCGCGGTTTCGTGGTGCTCGGGTTCCCCTGTAACCAGTTCGGACAGCAGGAGCCTGGCGGCGAGGCAGAGATCGAGCAGTTCTGCACCAGGAACTTCCGTGTCACCTTTCCGATGTTCGCCAAGATCGACGTCAACGGCACACACACACATCCCCTCTACCAATATCTGAAATCGGAGAAGCCCGGGATTCTCGGGACCGAGGCGATCAAATGGAACTTCACCAAGTTCCTCCTCGGTCCAGACGGCAGGGTCCTGAAACGCTATGCGCCGAGCGATAAGCCGGAGATGATCGCAGCCGACCTGAGCGTGAGGCTGTAGACGACTCGGAGTGTCGAGAAGCAAAGTCTTTACCTGCTTGAAAATTCAGAATATCCCCGTTTTATCTTCCTGTTCTCGATGCCCCAAGTGTAGTGCACATCGTGTATCGCCATGTTTCAGCCCCTGCTAGGCATTCAAGGAGGGATTGACTATAATGAGCCCTATCGCAGGTCTTGGATTCGATTCGAGTGAGGGAATGAGCAATGGGAACAAGAAGCTATACGGCGATCGTCGAAAAGGAAGGAGCGAGTTATGTCGCGCTCTGCCCGGAACTTGATGTAGCCAGTCAAGGGGAGACCGTCGAATCAGCCACAGCTAACCTGAAGGAAGCGGTCGAACTCTTTCTCGAATGTGCCGATCCTGCCGAAGTCGAACGCCGCCTCCATACCCAGGTGTTTATCACCCGCTTCGAAGCGGCCCATGGGTAAACTCCGCGTCCTTTCTGGGCTAGACGTCTGCCGCATCCTTGAACAACACGATTTTCAGATCGTCCGTCAACGCGGGAGCCATATCGTGATGCAACGGCGAACGGACTTTGGTACCGTCACCGTTCCAATTCCCGATCACGCTGAGATTCGAATCGGAACGTTGCAATCAATCATTCGGCAAAGCGGGGTCCCTCGCACCGCGTTCGAGATCTAACTCGCTATAGGGGAACGCCTGCCTTCTCCGTTGGCCAGTGCGCGGCGCAACTGGTAGATTGGGGAGGTACGTGCGATATGGACCTGGCGCATGGTCCATTCAATGCACAGCACAACCTGACCCCTAAGGTTAGCTGAGGGCGTCGAGAAGCGGAGTCTTTACCTGCTCGAAAATTCAGAATGTCCCCGTTTTATCCCTTCGTGTTTAAAACGCCAGAGAACACCGAAATTGTGGTCCCGAATAGCGTGATGGCGAGTCAAGCCATCAGGAAGTTAGCGTGGGGAATGAGGTGGCGTCTCAATTCGAACAGAGAGGGGGCCCCGGAAATTCGGACAGTGTGGTAAGTGGTAGCCTGGCTTCACCAACGCCACCGGGTGGTGGCGAACTAAAGGAGCGAGGCAATGAAGCGAACGAGACGCAATCATGGGGCAACCTTCAAAGCGCAGGTGGCCCTAGCAGCGGTCAAAGGTGAGAGGAGGCTCGCCGAGTTGGCTGAGCAGTTCCAGGTCCATTCGACCCAGATCACGGACTGGAAGCAGCAACTACTGGCCCGAGCTGCGGATGTCTTTGGTGGATCACCCCCACCAGCAGACACTCCGGATCTCAAGACACTCCATGCGAAGATTGGGCAACTGACCCTGGAGAATGATTTTTGAGAAGGGGCGCTCACCAAGGCGGGCTTGCTGAGCGCAAAGCGATGATCGACCGGACGCACACGTTACCGGTGGTGCGACAATGCCAGCTCCTGAAGCTAGCCCGGTCGACGGCCTACTATCAGCCGAGGTCGGTCTCCGACACAGCGCTGGCATTGATGCGACGGATCGATGAACTACATCTGCCGTATCCGTTCGCCGGTGCGCGGATGCTGCGCGATCTGTTACGGCAAGAAGGGCACACCGTGGGGCGGCGGCAGGTTGCCACTCTCATGCGCCGCATGGGGATTGAGGCCCTGTCTCGCAAGCCCTCTCTGAGCCGCCGCCAATCCGGCCATCAGATCTACCCCTATCTCTTGCGCGACCTCACGATCACACGTCCCAATCATGTCTGGGCCGCCGATATTACATACATTCCGATGCGACAGGGCTTCGTGTATCTGTGTGCCATTCTCGACTGGGCCAGTCGTCGGGTGTTAGCGTGGCGGCTCTCTACTACGTTGACGACGGATTTCTGTCTTGACGCCGTACAGGAGGCAATCACGCAGTATGGCTGCCCCAAGATCTTCAACACCGACCAAGGGTGTCAGTTCACCAGCCAGGAGTTCACGGGACTCTTGAAAGCCCAGGAGATTCAGATCAGCATGGACGGCAAAGGTTGTTGGCGGGATAATGTGTTCGTGGAGCGACTCTGGAAAAGCATCAAGTATGAGGAGGTCTATTTACATGCGGATGACACCGTCAGTGCGGCGCATCAGGGGCTGGCGCGCTATCTGCGGTTCTACAACCAGACCCGACCGCATCGGGCGCTTAAGGGCCAGACGCCTGACCAGATCTATAATGACCATCTGACGACACGGCAGACCGCCGCGTAGTCAGCAATCCGCCAGGTGCCACTTATGAACTGGGGAAAACTGTCCAACCAACCGGAGCCACCTCTCAGTGAGGGAGATGAGTGGGGCAGGATAACCGTGACTTCAAAAAGACTCCCGACCCTACTCGTTCAAAGAGGAACCCACGGTTATCATTTTACTCTAGGTTCTATACATCATTGTCTCCGGGGGCAAGCCAGCTTTTAACAGCTGAAAATACCGCAGAGAATCTGTCCAAGGAATGGAATCCCCTGAATCACCCCTCCCTCATGGCTGTAGGTCTCTTTCCTTCGATTTCCATCAGTGGCCTCATTATAGTCGCCGATACTGCAGTCAGGGTGCTTAGTGCCTGTGACGGTTCTAAGGTATTCCTTTCCGGGGTCAATGTCCCCAGTTTTCCACTCCGCAACAATAGATTCACCTTGAAGGCATGTGACCGAAAACAGATAGGTTCCCCCAGCGTAGGCGTGAAGCGGTGTCAGGATGATAGTAGAGATAAGCACGCAGATTCCAATGAGCATCTTGAAGGCTGATTCGATGGAGCGGTCTAGCGTCTTCATTATTCTCCCTTCAATGCTAAAAGGTTGGATGTGTTATTGGTGAGTGTGGTCATTCAGTTGTACTGTGTTGTAAAATGTGATGCTTGAATTGCATTATGCTGAGACAATGGTCTGTAGACTCCCTCATAGCTTTATCTCTTTAAAAGCTGCATCCCATTTACTCTCGAAGATGCCCTCAATGCTCAGCCCAAGTTTCTCGGCCGTTACTCCTCCTAGATGGATGTCAGGATCGATAAGGCTGAAAATGATACCGTCGGATTTCGACTGTTCTGAGATGGTGGTCTGAATAGCAGCTATTGTATTTGTGACAAGCGGTGTTAAATCGTATCTGGCCGCTTTGTTAAGTTCGGCATTAATAGTGTCCTTCAGTAAAATGCTGACAACGTTCCAAATCTCGTTGTCGAGTTGTCGAGTTGATTCAATCCCTTCAAGTGTCACGATCTTGCCACTGGCATCAACAGTTGGCTTCGCTGTTAGCCAGACTATTCCTGTTACGTTAAAAACTCGCCATGGTAATCCGGCCGAAAATCTGATCCCCAACGCCAGTTTGTCACCGACGGGATAAATTTCTATGTCGATCACCTTTAAATGGATTTCTCCACTCTCAATCTGCCTGGAGAATGTTTTGGTGCCAATAGCCTTTAGTGCTTCTGTCCGGAGTATGTCGTAGGAGGCCTTTAGCGGAACCACTAGCGCTAATTTACTATGTTCGGCAGCAACGTTATTGTTGCGAGGCAGTTCGCGAGAATCCTCCTTGCCATGATCGGGAGAGATAACGGTCTTAGCGGCCATTCTTGCAATGATTCGCATTCCTTGATCTTCGGCTAGTAGCCCTGAGGTGGATAATTCTGTTGGCTGAACATTTACAAAAAGTGGTGAGAGGTTTTTAATGGCAAGTGGAAAAGCATAGTCACGCCACAATTTCGCCAATTCTGTTCGAACTGGATCGCAAGGGATTGCCCTGCTTGCTTGTTGTAGGGCGGTTCTAATTTGGTCTTGAATTTTCCCCGTGAAGTGACTTCCGACATCCAAATGCCAGGGACCGACGTCAAACCCAATTCCCAAGATGCGAAACGAGTTGTGTCCAATGATTTCGACCCGAGCCGGCGTTCGCCATTCGAACGAGGCAGTTCCTGGTGCTAGTACTGGGCAGAAATGCTCATCCACATTCAATGCTGCTGTTACTGAAACGATGAATGATCCGCTAAAGGTCTTTCTCGATAGGCTAAGTATCCGTGCGACTTCTCCCCCAAATCCAGCACCGCCACTGAATTGCGCGGGCATAGCTACTTGAAGCATATTGCCAGAGCGTCCAACAGAGATGTCGCCAGCACGACTGTAGGTTACATCCCAATTGACCGTTAGACATTCACGAATCCTTGGGATATCATTGCTAATGCATTTGATTTCCTCAGCCCCATTCTTGCTACCAGACAACTTATCGGAAACACCGTTCAGAGCTTTCTGGATCACGGGATAGGTCACGTACATATTGGCAACGATGACGCTAGCGCGAGGCTCTAGAATAGACTCTGATGCCTCCATGCTCGGCCGTTGTGACATTTCGATGTTGCGGGAGTGATACCACGCGTACGCGAGGTAGGTAATGGCGACGATCATGATTGACCATACGAAATACTTTACAAAAGGAATTTTCATTATTCGAGTCACAATTGCCTCCAATGCAATAAAGCCGGATGCTCGAAGCTACTCAGCTCATTCTCTCGTTAAATGACTGGGCAAGGGCGTGCTTATATGCGACTTCTTCGTTTGCTCGTAGTGTTAATGAGAATTCGCAATCCCGCTGCTGTGCTGCCTTGATATTATTGACGCGCTATCTTGGAATGGCATTTTTCATAGTCCGCTCAGGCTCGCAGGGATTCGTGGTCGAAGGATCAATTGCTTCGTGGCGCTGTTGTAGTCAACCTCAAAGAAGTCATCGAATCGAGAGTACGTCGCTTCTCTTGAAAATCCGTTGAATGTTGTGATGCGTACATTGATGGCTTTTGTGTCTGGCGGCAAGGCTACGTTTTCATCAGCGGTCCAAAGTAAGGCTCCTGTCTTGAGTGGATTTGCCTGTTGAACATCGTTGGTTACCTCTTTATATTCTTCCCATTTTAAATAGACATGTTGATTGCCTGGGCCACTGTCGATTCCTGGGCCATGCCAGCGCTTCGCACATAGTCGTATGGCGAATCCTTGTGGCGCTTTACTCTCCACCCGCCATGATCCATTTCTGCCCCATTCAGATGGCAATTTCGGTGGGAGCGTGATTTCTCCGACAAGGGGTAAACGTATTTTCTTTCCGGCCTCTGGGTTTGCTCTTGCGAACGGTGCGAGTGAATCGACATTTATGAGGAAGTCGTTTGAGGGGCCTACTTGTTGAATGTCGCAAGCCTCGCTATTCCCTCCGTGGCTGTAGGAAAACTCCCGTTCTTTAGGTTGTGTCAGGCGGGTAGTAGTTGAGGTGGTTATCGAAACCGTATACTCACCGAGTCTCTGCGGGAGTTGGAGAAGTGAAAGTGGGAGCACTACTTCCTCGCGCTTGCCTAGTATCCAATTGAGAATGCCATCCATTGGGTTGTCATAAACTAGTTCCAGCTGTAGTCGGGAAGGTTTGACCATCAAAAATTCGAACGTACTTCGTGGTATGGAGAACTGCACTTCCTGTCGTTTCAGGTCGATCCGTTTGTAATCTTCGTTGGTAGAAGCATTGCGAAGGCGAGGATTTGCTGAGTCAAGAGAAACGCCTCTCACAGAAAGTAGCACCTCTTCTGATACTGCGGGGTGTATGACTGTCGGAGACGATCGAAGGACAGCGGCCTTGCCATCCCAGAACTTTATGTCGGCGACCGTCTGAGAGGCCAACTCTCCTATTTGGCGCGTTGTTTCAAGTTGATTTGTTGCAACATCATTAAGACGTGTTGCAAGTTTATCGGAGTCCCTAAAAAACTGTTGTTGTTGGGCGTCTAGTTGAGAGAAGGTCTGCTTGATCAGGCGAGAGTTTGCCTTCTCCCAGCTGTCAACAACCCCTTTAAGTTCAGTGGCGGCCTTGAATAACAAATAGTCGCCTCGGTTAGTCGCGGTATCTATCGCCTGATTTATTAACTGTCGAATTGATTCAATCGTCACAAGTGTGGATGCTGTCTCAACTATTACCGCATGGCAAAGGGAAGGGAAGACTAGGGAGATGGAAAGGACCACACTAACTGCGAGGCTTCTCATATGTACTCCCTTTCGATTATGTTGAATAATCCAAGGTGTCAGCACCCCTTAGTTGATGCAGAACTGCTGGACCTCAGATCTTTGCGGTATAAATCTGCATTTATTGAGCACAACTATTGACTTATCACCGCCCCCAGCGCTGCGTTCTGCACCATGGAGTTTCACTAGGCAGCCAGCGTGACCGTGAGCAATAGGAGTAACCACCCACCAACGTCCAACCACAGTGAGCTGCGCATCGAATATCTCTCAAGATAAAAGCCATATGCCGTCAATCACGCCGCTGGAATCCTGCTGTGTACTGGAACAAGTCTGGTCGATCATCGTGGTAATCGATCAACAAGTTGTGCGACCTGATGTGCTTTCCCTTCAGCAAAAAACGCGCCATCAATGAGTTTGCAAGAACTACGTAAATTCTCAAATATTGAGCTGATCCTTGAAAATAGAAATCTTCCGGGTGAATCTTTTTCGATTCAGGGAGTATCTAAATGGATTCACTCGCTCCTTCCAGAACTACCAGCTCGATCAGACCGCCCTTTACATTCACACTACGTACTCAAGCGCGGCGGGATGGTAGCGCCGAAAAATGAGCAAAGAAATAACTCGTTCGTTTAGGGATGTACGGATCTTCACGGTAGACCTAGAAGGCTCTAATGCATGATAGGGCCGCATGGCTAGCGGCGGTGTTGGAGGCAGAAGAAAGGAGCGAAGTCAGCAGATCTCACGCAGGATTCTTGGCCAGATCTTGTTTCTTGTATTTGTGTCAGTGGTCCTTCACTGACGGATCTGGTCCTTGTCGCGAACCTGACATCCGAATGATCGTTGAGATGGTTCTCGGAGTTGCGTGTACAGATCGCCTCCGATAACTCGAAACCAACAGCGGGTTACCGGTTCGCAGCAACGGCCAGGCGGAATCCCAGCTCATGGGGGAGGGCTTCGAGACTTCGGAATTCTGGATTACCGCGTTTTGAAAGCATTTTGTAAAGGCTCTCACGGTTGAGCTTCGCTTTTTCAGCGAGCTCCGCGACACCCCCTTGCGCCTCGGCGACATTTCGCAATGCCAGCAGAAATAGCTCCGGATCGTTCTCCTCTAATTCAGCATTCAAATATGCTTCAGCTTCTCGGGGATCTTACAAGCTCTCGATGAGGTCTGATTGATAGGCTGTGCTCCTCTTCATGATTGCGAGGTGGAGTGTACTCTCTTGTCTCGGGTTAAGCCGGTGCTAACGCACTGGTGACACGCCGGACCTTGATCTTCCCAGCCCGTTTTCCCACCTGTGCAAGGTCATAGGCCGCCTGCATCCGCAACCAAGTTTCGGCACCCCCACCAAAGGCTTTCTCTAACCGGATGGCCATCTCGGCGGAAATCCCGGCTTTGCCGCTGACCAAGTTATTCATGGCCTGCCGGGTGACGCCCAGCACCTTGGCTCCTTCCGCAATCGAGAGTCCCAGTGGTTCAAGACAATCAAACCGGACTGATAGGCCAGGGTGGGGTGGGTTTTTCATGCGCATTGGCTGCTCCGACGACGGCATTAAGTAACCAACAAAACCACGATATTGTATGCGTTTCTCATTCTTGGGTCTATGGTCTCCCAGACGAAGTAGCTCTGATTCACTACACCGTTCTTCATTTATCTCTCTCTAGGAAGTGGTCAGATGGTCCTTCACTGCGCGCATTGAGGAACCACCGTTTTATCGTGGGGCCTCGGCGAGCACAAAGGACTATCTGGCCCGTCTCTTTCTGCTCTTTTCTCTCTTAATCATGGAAGGGCGCCCATGGTGGTCCTACTGCGCCAGTCGAACGAGGTCCTTCCGAGGGCGCGCGTTTGGGGAGCACGAGGCGACCGCGGGTGGCCTTCCATCCCCTCCCACCCTTGCGTCTCCTTCTTCAGCCCCCGTACAACATCCTTTATGAAACCTAACTCATTGGCTTTCCAGTTAGGGAAGGTCTGATTAATTCACGGTTCCACTCGAAAATCTGTTCTTGGGGTGATCAACGGAGAGAATTCGGTTGGCCTCCATCGCGTCGACCCCCTTTGTGTGGGGGCCACCCACCGTTTGATCGCCCGCGGCCCGTTCCCGGACACGCGTTCCTTACGTCCCTGCCAAAAGCCGCCGTCGCGCCATATACAGATTCGCCAAGCCGCAACTGATCTGGAGCCAGTGGGTGTTCTTCGCCAGCCCTCGGTATCGGACTTTGGCCCACCCAAAGATTCGCTTGATCACCAAGAACGCGTGCTCCACTTTGGCTCGGACTTT
>Ga0268299_1000642_pt1 | contig 96237 bp, 73 predicted proteins | sample NOBtaG_FD_193484 | JGI IMG/M metagenome (GOLD analysis project Ga0268299, IMG submission 193484) | Activated sludge microbial communities from bioreactor in Nijmegen, Gelderland, Netherland - NOB reactor | ecosystem: Engineered > Bioreactor > Aerobic > Activated sludge | place: Netherlands...
GAGGCTCGGGCAAAGGCCGAGGCGGAGGCCAAGCGGAAGGCCGAAGCCGAGGCGCGGCAGAAGGCGGAGGCCGAGGCCAAAGCGAAGGCGGAAGCCGAGGCTCGGGCAAAGGCCGAGGCGGAGGCCAGGCGGAAGGCCGAAGCCGAGGCGCGGCAGAAGGCGGAGGCCGAGGCCAAAGCGAAGGCGGAAGCCGAGGCTCGGGCAAAGGCCGAGGCGGAGGCCAAGCGGAAGGCCGAAGCCGAGGCGCGGCAGAAGGCGGAGGCCGAGGCCAAAGCGAAGGCGGAAGCCGAGGCTCGGGCAAAGGCCGAGGCGGAGGCCAAGCGGAAGGCCGAAGCCGAGGCGCGGCAGAAGGCGGAGGCCGAGGCCAAAGCGAAGGCGGAAGCCGAGGCTCGGGCAAAGGCCGAGGCGGAGGCCAGGCGGAAGGCCGAAGCCGAAGCGAGACAAAAGGCGGAGGCCGAAGCCAAAGCGAAGGCGGAAGCCGAGGCTCGGGCGAAAGCCGAGGCGGAGGCCAGGCGGAAGGCCGAAGCCGAAGCGAGACAAAAGGCGGAGGCCGAGGCCAAAGCGAAGGCAGAGGCCGAGGCTCGAGCGAAGGCCGAGGCGGAAGCCAAACGGAAGGCCGAGGCCGAAGCGCGGCAGAAGGCGGAGGCCGAGGCCAAGGCAGAGGCCGAGGCTCGAGCGAAGGCCGAAGCGGAAGCCAAACGGAAGGCCGAAGCCGAGGCGCGGCAGAAGGCGGAGGCCGAGGCCAAAGCGAAGGCAGAGGCCGAGGCCCGAGCGAAGGCCGAAGCGGAAGCCAAGCGGAAGGCCGAAGCCGAGGCGCGGCAGAAGGCGGAGGCCGAGGCCAAGGCAGAGGCCGAGGCTCGAGCGAAGGCCGAAGCGGAAGCCAAACGGAAGGCCGAAGCCGAGGCGCGGCAGAAGGCGGAGGCCGAGGCCAAAGCGAAGGCAGAGGCCGAGGCCCGAGCGAAGGCCGAAGCGGAAGCCAAGCGGAAGGCCGAGGCCGAGGCGCGGCAGAAGGCGGAAGCCGATGCGCGGGCAAAGGCGGACGCCGAAGCAAGGGCGAAGGTAGAGGCGGAAGCACGGGCTAAGGCCGAGGCGGACGCCAGGCGCAAGGAGGAAGCCGACGCACGTCTGAAGGCCGAATCGGAAGCCCGGCAAAGGGCCGAAGCCGAGGCCCGCCAGAAGGCGGAAGCAGAGGCGCAACGCAAGGGCGAGGCGGACGTGCGCCAGAAGGCGGAGGCCGACATCAAGCTAAGGGCGGAAAAGGACGAAACCGCCCTCGGCCTGAGCCTGCTCGTTCGCCAGCACATCCAGGTCGCGCTCGGGGCGAAGGGTGGCGAGATCGACGGTGCCTTCGGGCCGCGCACCCGCAAGCTGATCGAGGATTGGCAGCGCGCGCGCAGTTTCCCGGCGACCGGGTATCTCACCCAGCCACAGGTCGAGAAGCTGCAGCGCGAGGCGGCACTGGACATTCAGAAGTTCGAGGACGAGCGGAAGAGGCTGCAGCAGTTGCAGGAACAGCAGCGCCGGCAGGCGCCGCGCGAGCCCACCCCGCCCGCCGCGTCGGTAGAGCAGCGGATCGAGCCCGCGCAACCGGCGCCCCAGGGTGCGCCTGCACCGCAGCCTCAAGCGACGCCGGCGGCACAGCCGCCAAGAAGGCGGCCGCCGCCGATGACCTTCAACTAGTCTCTGGCCACCAAGAGGCCGCCCTCGGCGGAGATTTCGCCGAGACGTCGGCTCGGCATGTCGACGACGAGCCGTCGCGCGCGCTCAGTGCAACGCCACAAAGAAGAGGCCGGGCAGGGTCGTCGACAGGCGCTGGTGGCAGACGGCGGTGTCGCTCGGCGCAATGGTCCTTGGCGGTGCTACCCCTCCGTTGAGCACGAGCACTGCCGCCAGCAGAGCCCCATAGAGGCCGACGATCAACCATTCCGCCCGATCGGCGGACGTAGATCGGACCAGCGCGGCGAGGCGCGGCACGCCAGTATCGGCCAGAGCTGCCATGCCGATGGAAACGCAAGAAGAGTGCCAGCCGTCTCGATCCGCGCCACCTCCACGGCCGGCCGGTTGCCCATCTGCCGGGCGGCATGGATAGTGGCACGCCAGGAACGCTCATGATTCGCGCGGGGGTGACAGGGGGTGCGCCGTCGCGCTGACCCGGCGCGGCATTCCAGCGGCACGATGGAGGAAACATGCAGGGTGTTGTGTTCACCGGCGATCGGACCGTCGAGATGATGTCGTTCCCGGATCCCACTCCCGGTCCCGGCGAGGTGGTGCTGGAGATGAAGGCCTCGGGAATGTGCGGTTCCGACCTCCACCAGTATCGCCGGCCCAGGGGCGGCGCCCGACCGGCGTCGGGCGTGCCGCCGAGTGCCGAGCCGGTGATCGCCGGCCACGAGCCGTGCGGCGTCGTGGTCGCGGTCGGCCCGGGCGTGTCGGCGGCCGAGGCGCGGGTCGGCGATCGCATGATGGTGCACCACTACCAGGGCTGTGCGCAGTGCAGCCATTGCCGCTCGGGCTGGCAGCAGCTCTGCCAGGAAGTGCCGATCAAGGTCTATGGCAACAATGCCCATGGCGGTCATGCGAAGTACCTGAAGGTGCCGGCCAACACGATGGTGCGGCTGCACGAGGCGCTGAGCTTCAGCGCCGGAGCTGCGATCTCCTGCGGATCGGGCACTGCGTACGGCGCGCTGCGGCGCATGAACCTGTCGGGCCGCGACACCATCGCGATCTTTGGCCAGGGGCCGGTCGGGCTTGCCGCCACCCAGTTCGCCAAGGCCATGGGCGCGCGGGTGATCGCCCTCGACGTCAATCCGCAACGCCTCGGGCGCGCCCGGGAATTCGGTGCCGACGACGTCGTCAACCCGGGCTCCAACGATCCGGTACAGGCGATCAAGGATCTGACGCACGGCAAGTGCGCCGACCTCACTCTCGACACCTCGAGCAGCAAGGAGGCGCGGATCGCCGCCATCCGCAGCACCAAGGTGTGGGGCACCATGTGCTTCGTCGGCGAGGGCGGCGAGGTGACGATCGACGTCAGCCCGCAGCTCCTGCGCCGTCAGCTGACCCTGATCGCGTCGTGGACCTTCTCGACCGTGATCCAGGCAGACTGCGCCGAGTTCTGCGTCGAGCGCAAGGTCGACGTCGACCGGCTGTTCACCCACCGCTGGTCGCTCGACCAGGCCGCCGAGGCCTACACGCTGTTCGACAAGCAGGCCGACGGAAAGGGCGTGTTCCTGATCTGAGTTGCATTCATGACGTCGCATTGTCCTTGGGGAGAACCGTCATGACGCCTCGACCTTCCGACCGCTATCGCATCTTCGGCGGGCCGGGGTCGCCCTACTCGCACAAGATGCGGGCGGTGATGCGCTACCGGCGCATCCCGCATGACTGGGTGATCGTGCTGGGCGGCTTCGATGGCACGGCGCAGACCGAGAAGCTCCGTCCGCTGCGCAAGCCGATGTTCCCGATCGTGCAGTTCCCCGACGGCACCCCGTGGTGCGATTCGACGCCGATAATCCATGAGCTCGAGACGCGCCATCCCGGCGAACGCTCGGTCATCCCGCCGACGCCGGCCGGCCGCTTCCTCGCCCGCCTGATCGAGGACTTCGCCGACGAATGGCTCGCCATCCTGCTGATGGCGTTTCGCTGGACCTCGGAGGAGGACGTGGGTTTCTGCGCCCGCCGCCAGATGCAGGGCTGGCTCGGCGCCGTCCCGGAGCCCGAGCTGTCGGCCGGCATCGAGCGTTTCGCAGCGCGTCAGCGCCGGCTGCGCATGATCCTGGGCGCTGCCAATCCGGCGGCGATGCCCGTGTTCGTCAGCCAGTACGAGGCGCTGCTGGACACCCTCGAAGCCGGCTTGTCGAGGAGCCTGTTCCTGTTCGGCGAGCGGCCGTCGATCGCCGATTTCGGGCTCTACGGCATGCTCTCGCAAATGGGCATCGATCCGACGCCGTCCAGGATCCTGCGCGAACGCGCCGTGAGGCTGTTCCAGTGGGTTCACTACGTCGACGACCTGTCGGGCCATGACGGCGACTGGTGCGATGCGCCCGCGCGCAGCGAGACGGTGCGTGGTCTGGTGAAGCTCGCCGGGCGCAGCCTGCTGCCGATGATGCACGCCGTCAGCCAGGCACTGTCGCGCGGCGAGCAGATGGCGAGCTACGAGGTCGACGGCGTACGCCTCACCGGCATTGCCCGGCCCGAGGCCGCCAAGTGCTGGCTGTGGCTGAAGCAGATGTTCGCCGATCTGCCCGAGCTGGATCGTCAGGGCTTGCGCGGGCTGCTGGAGGAGGCGGGCTTCTGGGAAGCACTGGCCTTCGCCCCCGGCGAGATCGAGCGCGTCCCTGCCTTCGCCATGAGCTGATCATGAAAGTTCTGCACTGGGTGCCTGGTCTCCGAACGCTGGCCGAGTACAAGGTGTCGTACCTGCCGCACGACCTCGCGGCCGGCCTCACCCTCGGCGCGGTGATGGTGCCGGTCGGCCTGGCGTACGGCGAGATGGCCGGGCTGCCGCTCGCCGGGCTCTACGGCAGCATGCTGCCGCTGCTCGCCTATGCCCTGTTCGGCAACTCGCGCCAGCTCATCGTCGGGCCCGACACGGCGATGGCGGCGCTGGTCGCCGTCGTCCTGGTGCCGATGGCGCCGGGCGATCCGGCACGGCTGATGCTGCTCGCCGCCGGGCTCGGCGTAATGGTGGGCGTCCTGTGCCTGATTGCCGGCGCACTGCGTCTTGGCTTCGTCGCCAACTTTCTCTCCAAGCCGGTCATCGTAGGCTTCATGCATGGCCTTGCCGTGGTCATTATCGTTGCGCAGTTGCCCAAGGTGCTGGGCGTGAAATCGGAAGGCGAGACCACGCTCGAGCAGGCGATCGATCTCCTGCCCAAGCTGGCCGACACCAACCTGATCAGCCTGGCGATCGGCGGCATCACGTTCGCCCTGATCCTGCTGTGCCGTCGCTTCGTGCCGCGCGTTCCCGGCGCGGTCGTCGCCCTGGCGGCGGGCGGGCTGGCGGTCGTGCTGCTCGGCCTCGACAGGCACGGCGTGGCTATTGTCGGCCGGATTCCGACGGGGCTGCCCGAGCTGTCGCTGCCGACCCTCAAGCTCGCCGACTTCGACGATCTCCTGCCCGTGGCGCTGGTCGCCGCCCTGCTGTCGTTCTCCGACACGGTGGTGACGGCGCGCGCCTTCGCGGCGCGCAATGGCTATCGCATCGACGCCAACCAGGAGCTGCTCGGCATCGGCATGTCCAACCTGGCCTCCGGGCTCAGCCAGGGCCTGCCGATCAGCGCCAGCGATTCGCGCACGGCCGTCTCGGAAGCTGCCGGCGGGCGCACCCAGATGACGTCGATCATCGCGGCGCTGGTCGTCGCTGCCGTGATGGTGTGGCTGGCGGGTCTTCTTCACTACCTGCCGTCGGCCGTGCTGGGCGGTATCCTGATCGCCTCGGCCTGGGGCCTGTGCGATTTCGCCGAGTTCGCCCGCCTGTGGCGCTTTCGCGGAATCAGCCTCGCCGCGGCGCTGGTGACGCTGGCCGGCGTGATCGGGCTGGGAGTCCTCGAAGGCATCCTGATCGGCGTCGTCTTCGCCATCGTCCTGCTGCTGCGCGCGCTCGCCTTTCCGCCCGACGCGGTTCTCGGCCGGACGCCGGACGGCACCTGGCACGAGCCGGCCTTTCGTCCCGATGCCGCTGCCGTGCCGGGTCTCCTGGTCTATCGCTTCTCCGCGCCGTTGTTCTTTGCCAACTGCTCCCTGTTTCGCGACAGGGTGGAGGCCCTGGTCGAGGAGGCGAAGGAGCCGGTCACCGGCGTTGTGATCGACGGCGCCGCCATCCACGACGTCGATCTGTCCGGCTGCGAGACGCTGGTCGAGCTCGATGGCGATCTGGCCAGGCGTGGCATCCGGCTCGTGTTCGGCAACCTGCGCGACCGGGTGAAGCAGGACATCGTGCGCGGGCTGCCACCCGGCGTCGACGGCCAGGACCCGACCTATCCGACCGTGACGCAGGCGGCTGCAGCGCTCCTGCGCAGATGACGCTCGCCTGATCTCGAATCCTCCCCCGTAAGACGGGGGAGGGTTCGACGATGGGAACGCTTGACGAATAACTAACTGACCAGTAAGTAATAACAATGAGAAAGCCCGCCAAGCAGCGTCGCGCGCCGTCCGAGCGACCAGGGGAGATTCTGGCCGCCGCGCTGGCGCTGTTCGTGGAGAAGGGCTTCTCTGCCACCCGGCTGGACGACGTCGCCGAGCGGGCGGGGCTCAGCAAGGCGGCGATCTACCTCTACTTCGACGACAAGACGGCCCTTCTGCAGGGCGTCATCCGGCAGACCATCGGCGCCAACATCGGGATGGTCGAGACGCTGGCAAAGAGCCATCGCGGGCCGGTAGCGACGTTGATTCCCGGTATCCTCGAGTTCATGGCGAGCCGGGTCGAGGAGACGCCGATGGCCTCGATCGCCAAGCTGGTGATCGCCGAATCGCGTGCCTTCCCGGAGATCGGGCGCTTCTACCTGAAGGAAGTGATCGGTCGTGGCTTGCCCCTGTTCGAGCGCCTGATCGCCCGCGGCGTCGCCAGCGGCGAGTTCCGCCGGGTCGATCCGGGTTTCACCGTCCGCTCGCTGGTCGCGCCGATGCTGCTCGGCATGGTGTGGAAGACGGTGTTCGAGCCGCTCGGCGGCGAGAAGCTCGACGTACGCGGCCTGGCGCGCCATCACGCCGACCTGATGCTGCATGCGCTGCGACCTGCACCGCGCGGGGCGCCATGAACCGCCCGCCCGCCCGAGCGATCGCCGCCGTCCTCGCCGTGCTTCTGGCCGGCACGGCTTACGTCACGCGCGAGCAGTGGGAGCCGCTGCTCGGCCTGTCGTCCAGTGACGACCGTTATCTCGGCTACGTCGAGGGCGAGACCAGCCTGATTGCCCCACCCAGTGCCGGCCGGCTGATCGAGCGGCCGGTCAATCGCGGCGACCGGGTGAAGAAGGGCGATCGGTTGTTCATCATCGATCCCGTCGTCGCCAGGGCCGAGGTCGCGCGCAGCGAGGCCGCCCTCGCCGAGGCAAAGGCGCGCTACGAGAACCTGCTGACCGGCAAGCGGCAGGAGGAGCTCGACGTCATCCGCAGCCAGCAGCGCGAGACCGAGGCGGCGCTGGTCATGGCCGAGACCGAGCTCAAGCGGCAGTCCGAGCTGGTGGCGCGCGGCTACGGCGCGCGCCAGGCCCACGAGCAGGCCGAGTCGCAGGCGCGGCAGCTGCGCTCGCGGCTGGCCTCGCTCGCCGCCCAGGAGAAGGTCGCCAATCTCGCCGCCCGTCCGGACGAGATCGATGCCGCCAAGGCGCTGATCGTGCAGGGCGAGGCCAACCTCGACCAGGCGCGCAAGAAGCTCGAGGACCTGATGCCGGTCGCGCCGGAGGATGCGCTGGTCGAGAACACCTTCTTCAATGTCGGCGAATGGGTGCCGGCGGGCACGCCTGTCCTGTCGCTGCTGCCGCCGCAGCGCGTCAAGCTGCGCTTCTTCGTGCCCGAGGAGGACGTCGCCAGGGCCAAGCCCGGCGACACGGTGAGCTTCGCCTGCGACACCTGCCCGCCCGGCCTCACTGCCCGCATCGTCTACATCTCGCCGCGCGCCGAGTTCACGCCGCCGGTGATCTACTCGCAGAGCGCGCGCACCAAGCTCGTGTTCCTGGTCGAGGCGCGTCCCGACTCCCCCTCGACGGTGCTGCCGCCCGGTCTTCCGGTGAGCGTCGCACCGCTGGCGAGGTGAGGCAGCCATGGCGCTCGCCATCGATGTCCGCGGTCTGGTCAAGCGCTTCGGACCGCGCACCGTGGTCGATCGCGTCGACCTGCAGATCGAGCAGGGCCGCATCTGCGGCTTCCTCGGTCCCAACGGCTCGGGCAAGACGACGACGCTGCGCCTGATCTGCGGCCTGCTGACGCCGGATGGCGGCGGCGGCACCTGCCTCGGCCACGACCTGGTGCGAGAGCGCGACGCGATCAAGCGCCAAGCCGGCTACATGACCCAGCGCTTCGGCCTCTACGAGGATCTCACCATCCGCGAGAACCTCGAGTTCGTCGGCCGCGTCTACGGCCTCGACCGGCTGGGCGAGCGCGTCGACCGGTCGCTCGAGCAGCTCGGCCTGACGACGCGCCGCAGCCAGCTCGCCGGCTCGCTGTCCGGCGGCTGGAAGCAGCGTCTCGCGCTCGCCGCCTGCGTGCTGCACGAGCCCAGGCTCCTGCTCCTCGACGAGCCGACCGCCGGCGTCGATCCCAAGGCGCGGCGCGCCTTCTGGGACGAGATCCACGCCTTTGCCGCGCAGGGCATCACCGTGCTCGTGTCGACGCACTACATGGACGAAGCCGAACGCTGCCACGAGATCGCGTACATCGCCTATGGCCGGCTGATGGCGCGCGGAACGGCCGACGAGGTCATCGCCGAGTCGGGCCTCAACTCGTTCATCGCCGCAGGCCCGGGCGCCGATCGCCTGGCGCACGACCTGCGCGACGCGCCGGGCGTGACGGCCGCCGCCGCCTTCGGCACCACGCTGCATGTCTCGGGTCCCGACCGCGACGCATTGCTGGCCGCCATCGCGCCGTTCCGCAGAGAAGGTCTCGTGTGGACCGAAGCTGGGCCCACCCTCGAGGACGTCTTCATCCACCTGATGGGCCAGGCGACCGACAATGCGGTGGCGTCGTGACGATGGGTCACCTCAAGCTCGGGCTCCTCTCCCCCACTAGGGGGAGAGGTTGGGTGAGGGGGTGCAGGTGATCTCGCAATCATCGAAGCCCCCTCACCTGGCCTCTCCCCCTAGCGGGGGAGAGGAACATGAGTCGTGGTGCTGGCCATGACCGGAACCTTCTGGCGGCGCCTGATGGCCATCATCGTCAAGGAGGTGCAGCAGTTGCGGCGCGACCGGCTGACCTTCGCCATGATGTTCGGCGTGCCGATCATGCAGCTGCTGCTGTTCGGCTACGCCATCGACACCGACCCGCATCACCTGCCGACCGCCGTCATCGCCGCCGACGACAGCACGATCACGCGCACGGTGGTCGCGGCGCTGCAGAGCACGGGCTACATGACCGTCACCCACCGGCCGGCCTCGCAAGCCGAGGCCAGCAGGCTGCTGCAGAGCGGCGAGGTGCAATTCGTCGTCACCATCCCGTCCGACTTCACGCGCCGGCTGGTGCGCGGCGAGCGGGCGCAGATCCTGATCGACGCCGATGCGACCGATCCGCTGGCGGCCGCCAATCCGCTCGCTGCCGTGCATCCGGCAATCGACCAGGCGCTCGCCCGGGACCTGGTTGGCCCGCTGGCCGGGCTCCGCAGCAAGCCGGGTGGCGTCGAGGTCGTCATCCAGCGGCGCTACAACCCGGAGGGCAAGGCGCGGCTCAACATCGTGCCCGGCCTGCTGGCGGTCATCCTGACCATGACCATGGTGATGATGACGGCGCTCGCCGTGACCCGCGAGCGCGAGCGCGGTACGATGGAGAACCTGCTCGCCATGCCGGTCCGGCCGATCGAGGTCATGATCGGCAAGATCCTGCCCTATGTCGCCATCGGCGCGGTCCAGGTGGTCGTCATCCTGGCGGTCTCGCGCGTGCTGTTCGACGTCGCGATCGAAGGCGATCCCGGCCTGCTGGGGCTCGGCACGGCCCTGTTCATCACCGTCAACCTGGCGATCGGCTTCACCATCTCGACGGTGACGCAGAACCAGCTGCAGGCCATGCAGGCATCGGTCTTCACGCTGCTGCCCTCGATCCTGCTGTCGGGCTTCATGTTTCCCTTCCGCGGCATGCCGCAGTGGGCGCAGTGGCTGGGCGAGGCGCTGCCGGCCACGCACTTCATGCGCATCGTGCGCGGTGTCATGCTGAAGGGCGCCGGCCTCGCCGACGTCGGCTCTGAACTCGCGGCCCTGCTCCTGATGCTGGTCGTCGTCTCGGCGGTCGCCATCAGTCGCTATCGGGTCACCTTGGACTGAGAAGAGGCGGTGATCGTCTTCCGGACCGCGAGCGTCCTCGGTCGCTCATGATCATGAGCGAGCGAGGACGCTCGCGGTCCGGAAGAGCATGAAGATCGCCCACCCGTCGGGACTCGCCTGGCACACCGATTGCGTCGATAACCGCCGGCAGTGATCACGGCCGGGGGAGCCTGCGGTGCAAGACCAAGACAAGGTGTCGTTCATCGAGGCGGAGCCCTACGCCTTCGAGCTCGTGCCGGCGCGCTCGGCGCTGCTGATCATCGACATGCAGCGCGACTTCCTCGAGCCGGGCGGCTTCGGCGAGATGCTGGGCAACGACGTCTCGCAGCTGCGCCGCACCATCGAGCCCAACCGCCGCCTCCTCGCCGCCTGGCGCGCCGCCGGCCTGATGGTGATCCACACCCGCGAGGGCCATCGGCCCGATCTCAGCGACCTGCCGCCGTCCAAGAAGGTGCGCGGGCGCGGCGCGACCACAATCGGCGACAGTGGCCCTATGGGCCGCATCCTGGTGCGTGGCGAGCCCGGCCACGACATCATCCCCGAACTCTATCCGGCGCCGGGCGAGCCGGTGATCGACAAGCCGGGGAAGGGTGCCTTCCATGCCACCGATATCCATTCGATCCTGCAGAATCGCGGCATCAACCAGCTGGTCGTCACCGGCGTCACGACCGAGGTCTGCGTCAACACCACGGTTCGGGAGGCCAACGACCGCGGTTACGACTGCCTGGTCCCCGAGGATTGCGTCGGCTCGTACTTCCCCGAGTTCCAGAAGATGGGCCTCGCGATGATCAAGGCACAGGGCGGCATCTTCGGCTGGGTGACGAGCTCCGCCGAGATCGTTCGGGCCATCGGCGAGGGTTGACCCGGCATTGTGACGGCACCGGCCGTCAGGCTTTGGCGCGCCAGAAGCGATAGAGGGCGTTGGCGTCGCCGTTGAACAGGTTGCGATCGCAATGGCTGACGCCGGCGATCGCGCGGGGCACCGTGCCGTACGCCGCATCGGCCGCTGTCTCGTCGGCGACATATTGCCAGAGGCGCCAGCCCTTGCTTGCCCAGGCATAGGGCACCTCCGGTTGCTCGCGATAGTCGGCGAGCCAGAGATCGCAGCGCGCGAGGATGGACTGCGGACCGATCGGCGGGTTCAGCCGCAATCCTGCCTTGCCGTACCTGTCGCCGTTGGCCCAGCGAGGGTGCGTGTAGACGATCGGCAGCCGGCCGGTCGCCTGGTGGATCACCTGCACGAATTGCTCGGCATGGGCGACCGTCATGGTGTTGCGCGGATTGCGCTCGTTGGGCTCGACATCGAGCGCCAGCAAGGTCGATGGCCCCGGCTGGGCCGCCGACAGGAAGGCTCTGGCCTGCTCGGCGCCGGAGTATTGCCGTGTCCCGAAATGGTAGGCGCCCCACAGCAGACCCGCTGCCTCGGCCTGGCGCTTGCGGGTGGCGTACGAGGGGTCGAACCAGTCGCCGCCTTCGGTCACCTTGTGGATGACGGCGAGAATTCCGCTGCGGCGTACGGCACTGAAATCGGTGACCGTCACGTTGTGGCTGATATCGATTACCGCATCGAGCCCGGCCACGTTGGGATGCGAGGCGGCGGTCTCGACCCTGGGAATCGGCCCGCGCGAGGCGCTGCCGCACGCCGCGAGGCCAGGCGCAGTCGCGGCGAGAATGCCGCCCATCGCGCTTCTGCGGGAGATCATCGACCCGGCTGGCCCACAGCGACGACGTCGAATGCGATCATGGCACCAATCAACACCTTGGATGAGCTGAGAGACTACACACACCAGCGGTGGGAATGTTGGAAAAAATGCACAAGGATTGCATTTGGCATGAGAGGGCCATTCGGGGTTGACTAACTCTGATAGAGGTCGGGGGCGAGGGAGAAGGCTGAATGGCCACGGACGGGGTTCGGACGGCTCTGATCACGGGTGCCACCGACGGCGTCGGGCGGGTCGTGGCGCGAGCCCTGGGCAAGGATGGTTGGCGGGTGCTGGTGCATGGCCGCGACCGCCCGCGCGGCGAGGCCGCGGTGCGCGAAATCGAGCAGGCGGGCGGCAGTGCCTCCTTCCTCGAGGCCGACCTCGCGTCGCTGGTGGAGGTGAGGCGCCTCGCCGAGGCGGTGGGTACCGCGACCGATCGGCTCGACCTGCTGATCAACAACGCCGGCATCGGCACCGCCGGCAATGCGCCCGGCCGCCAGACGAGCGCCGACGGGCACGAGCTGCGCTTCGCCGTGAACTATCTCGCCGGGTTCCTGCTCACCCGGTTGCTGTTGCCGCTTCTCGAACGGAGCGCGCCGTCACGCATCGTCAATGTCTCCTCGGCTGGCCAGCAGGCGATCGACTTGTCCGACGTCATGCTGACCCGGCAGTACAGCGGCGTCGCCGCCTACTGCCAGAGCAAGCTGGCGCAGATCCTGTTCACCGTCGACCTTGCCCGGGAGCTCGAAGGATCGGGTGTGATCGTGAATGCTCTGCATCCGTCGACCTACATGAACACCACCATGGTCCGTCAGGCCGGCGTGTCGCCGATGAGCCGGGTCGAGGACGGCGCCGAGGCGATCCTCCAGCTCGCCGTGTCGCCGGCGCTGTCCGGCCGCAGCGGCCTCTACTTCAATGTCCTGAGGGAGGCGCGCGCCAATGCCCAGGCCTACGACGCCGAGGCACGGCGCAAGCTCCGCGCGCTGAGCCTCGAGCTGACCGGGCTGGCAGGGTAGCCCTTGCTCGTCATGCTCTTGTGGACCGCGAGCGTCCCGCTCGCTCATGCGCCTGAGCGAGCAGGATGCTCGCGGTCCGCAAGATTGTGAGGTTGCCTTGATCGTCACCGAGTTTCCCCGTCCCGTCCGCGTCATCGAGCACACGCTGATCCCGCTGCGCGACGGCACCAGGCTCGCCGCCCGCATCTGGCTGCCCGAGGACGCCGAGCGGAATCCCGTGCCGGCCATCCTGGAATACCTGCCCTATCGCAAGCGCGACGGCACCTACGAGCGCGACTCGCTCACCCATCCCTACCTGGCCGGCCACGGTTACGCCGGCGTGCGGGTCGATATCCGCGGCAGCGGTGACTCCGATGGACTGCTGACCGACGAGTACGCCTTGCAGGAGCAGGACGACGCGCTCGAGGTCATCGCCTGGCTGGCCGGGCAGCCGTGGTGCAGCGGCGCCGTCGGCATGATGGGAATCTCGTGGGGCGGGTTCAACGGGCTGCAAGTCGCGGCGCGGCAGCCGCCGGCGCTGAAGGCGATCGTGACCATCTGCTCGACCGACGATCGCTACAGCGACGACGTGCACTACATGGGCGGCGCCAGGTTGACGGCCGGCTTCGGCTGGGCCTCGTTCTTCTTCGGCTCGATGTGCCTGCCGCCCGACCCGGCGCTGGTCGGTCCGCGCTGGCGGGAGATGTGGCTGCAGCGGCTCGAGAATGTGCCGCTGTTCCTCGAGCTGTGGACGCGGCATCAGCGGCGCGATGCCTATTGGCGTCACGGCTCGGTGTGCGAGGATTTCCAGGCAATCCGGTGCCCGGTCTATGCCGTCGGTGGCTGGACCGACGGCTACACCAATGCCATCCCGCGCCTGCTCGAGCACCTGTCGGTCCCGCGCAAGGGCCTGATCGGCCCGTGGGCGCATGCCTATCCGCACTTTGCCCTGCCCGGCCCGCAGATCGGCTTTCTGCAGGAGATGTTGCGCTGGTGGGACCACTGGCTGAAGGGCATCGACACGGGTGTCATGGACGAGCCGATGTTGCGTGCCTGGATGACCGACAGCGTGGCGCCGGCGACGCATCACGAGACGCTGCCTGGCCGCTGGGTGGCCGAGCCCTCGTGGCCGCCGGAGAACCGACGGCCCTTGCGTCTTGATCTCGACGATCGGGGCCTGCGACCCGAGAGTTCCTCTCTGACGCCGCGCGAGATCCGGTCGTCGCAAACGGTCGGCAGGCACGCCGGCAACTGGTGCCCGTTCGGACGCGCCGCCGATCAGGCGGGGGACCAGCGCGAGGACGACGCGCGCTCGCTGGTCTTCGAGACCGAGCCGCTTGCCGAGACGATCGAGATCCTGGGCGCGCCCGTGCTCACGCTCGAGGTCGCGGCCGACCGGCCCGGCGCAAACCTCGCGGTCCGGCTGTGCGATGTGCACCCGTCGGGCGATTCGCTGCGGGTGAGCTTCGGCATCCTCAACCTTGCCCATCGCGACGGGCACGAGACGCCGGTGCCGCTGGTGCCGGGCGAGCGCTACCGCGTGCGCATTCGGCTCAACGACGCCGGCGCCGTGTTCCCGGCCGGCCACAGGATTCGGCTCGCGCTGTCGACGGCCTACTGGCCGATGATCTGGCCTGGCCCGGAGACATCGATCGTGACCGTGCTCGCGGGGACGCTCGAGTTGCCGCAGCGAGCCGCCCGGGCGGAGGATGCGGCCTTGCCGGCACTGCCGGAGCCCGAGACGGCGACCCCGGAGCGTCCTGTCGCCGTCGGCCCGGGCATCGTGCGAATCGACCGGATCGGCCTCGAGCAGAGAAGCGAAGGCCGGTTCAGGTTCGACATCTCGGACGACGATCCGCTGAGCGCGGTCGCCGAGATGCAGCGCGCGCAGACGCTCGCCCGCGACGATTGGCAAATCCGGATCGAGACCTCGATGCGATTGTCGTGCACGTCCGAGGCGTTCCTGCTTCAGGGATCCCTGCGCGCCCTCGAAGGGCCGGACGAGGTCTGTCGCAGATCGTGGGACTGCGCCATTCCGCGCGACCACTCGTGACGCTCCCGGTTCACGTCATTCCCGTCGCTCGCAAGTCGCCGATACCGATGGCCAGGTCGTGCATCAGCTCGAGCTCGTGGCCGATGCCGCCGAGGCCGCGCCGGCGGTGATGCGATTCGCGGTACTCGTAGGTGATTGCCGCAAGATTGCGGAATCGGGGTGCCCAGGCGGTGGCCCATTGCCAGGCCTCGTCCAGCATCGGGCGCGACAGCGAGTCGGCACGTGGGCCGATCGACCGCTCGGCGCCGGCGAGATGGATCTCGACGACGATATCGGGGTCGAGCTCGGCAAGATACTCGTCGGCCGATGTTCCGCGATTGACGGTGTTGGCGTGCAGATTGTGCAGATCGAGCAGCATGCCGCAGCCGGTCTGGCGATGCAGGCGGTTGAAGAAGTCCGGCTCGCTCATGTCATGACCTGACGGAATCGCGAGGATCGCGCAGTTCTCCAGGATGACCTGCGTGCCCAGTGCTGCGCCGAGGCGTTGCACCTTGCCGGCGACCAGATCCAGCGTGTCGTCGTCGAGCGCGACCGGCAACCCCGCGCCGGGCCGGGCATCGACGAGCCCCCGATCCGGCGTCAGGAGCATGCCGAGATGCTCGCTGTACCAGCGATATCTCAGCGTCCGATGAGAAGCCACGACCTCATCGAGCAGTCGCTCGTCGAGCGGCGACGGGCTGGACAGCGACAGGCCGATTCCATGACCGACGAGTGGGCGGCCCTGCGCGTGGCGTCGCAGGTCCTCGACCGCCGATCTGGAGCGGCGGAAGCGATGGCGGGCATCGGTTCCGAGATCGTGCCAGAGCCGGTCAGGGACGACCTCGATGAAGTCGACGCGTTCGCCGATGTCGTCGAGCACGATGGGAATGGCGGGATCGTAGAGCAATCCCACGAGTGGCCGACGAGACATCGTCGCGCCCGCCAGCTCGCTATCCGCCGAGCACCTCGTCGCGCGGCACCGCGAAAGCACGCGCGATACCGGCGGCAGAATCTTGAGCGACGTGCATGGCGCTTACTCCTTGCAAGAGAGCACAGCGGATTCGGAGTGACGGGTAGCGGCTCGGGGCGGTGATCCCGAAGGCGATCCTCGTACGAACGTGTCCGTACCTCGGGTGTCTCCTATAAGGGCGTCGGCAGGCGCCGTTCAATCTGCGCCTGCGCATAGCTCGGATTCACATTGGACGCGATGTCGCCATGCTGCAGGCGCGAATGCAGCGCGCCTGGGCTTGCCTGGGTTCAGATACAAGTCGGCCACATCCCCGAACTTGGCCTTGAGCTTTGGGTCGTGCGACTGGACGAAGTCATCGAGGCCTCGCTGATCGCAACCTGACTCCCAAGCGATACGCTTGGCAGACGGAGGGCCACAGGATCCTCGCCAGGATTGACCGGGCGCGCGCCGTCCTTGGGTCGCAGCGAAGTAGATCAATGTCAGATCTACGAGACACTAATCTACCGCGGGCGCAACCCGGCCAGGCGATCGATCTGCCGCCAGAATCCAGCGATCGTGTCGTCGACGATCTGCTGCACCGACTTGATCTCGTGGATAAGCCCGGCACTCTCGCCGGCGGCACCCGCGGTGTTGTCGACATCGCCCTGCACATAGAGCATGTCGAGCGTGGCATTGCGCGCGAGGCGCTCGCGCCTGCCTTCGTTGACCTCGACCGAATAGGGCGTGCGCAGGCCGCGCGAGCGGGCGCGCGGCGGATTGTCGGTCATGATCGTGCCGGTGATCGGCGCGGCGACGATGGCGTTCTTGTAGTTGGGATGGACGGGGCTCTCGAACGAGGCGACGAAGCGCGTTCCCATGGTGACGCCTTCGGCGCCGAGCGCGAACGCCGCCGCCATGCCGCGGCCGTCGACGATGCCGCCGGCGGCGACGATCGGGACGTCGACCTTCTCGCGTACGGCTTGCAACAGGGCGAAGGTATGAACTTCCTCGGGATTGCGAATGCCGGCGCTTTCGGCGCCCTCGACGATCAGCCCGTCGACGCCTGCATCGACCGCCTTTATGGCGCCGCGTAGCGTCGCCGTCGCGTGATAGACGGTGACGCCGGCGTCCTTGAGGAGCCGCGTGTAGCGAGTCGGGTCGCCCGCCGAGGTGGTGGCGAAATGGATGCCCTGGCCAAGCAGCCAGTCGATGATGGCGCTTTCTTCCTTCGGATCCATCTGCAGGTAGCGGATGGGCAGGTTGACGCCGAACGGCTGGTTGGTGGCGGCGCGAATGGCGGCGAACTCGCGCCTGGTGACGGCGAGGTCGCGGATCGAGTTCTCCAGCAGGCCCATCGCACCGGCCTGCGAGACGGCCGTCACCAGCGGCGCCCGCGCGATCCAGGTCATCGGCGACTGGAAGATCGGGTAGCGGGAGCGTGTATGGGCCGTCACTCGATTGCCGTCGAACATGTTTCCCCTTCGGTGGCCCCCGCAGGAGGGGCTGTCGAGCTTACACTCATGTTGTCCTCCCTGCGCGAAGCGCGGGGAGGACAAAGTGATGCGTGAACTCGACAGCGTAGGACGGGGGAGGGGTTCCAGATGTGTCCACTCCGTAGCGGCGACGCTGGGGAAGAGAATGAGAACAGTACGCCTCAGAGGACGATGACGGCGCGTCCAGTCCGTTGCCGCGCAGCCGGCGAGGTGGACGAAGCCGTTTGCAGGGCGAACGGCGGTGGCATCGAGTTCATGACCTGACAGCAGCGTGTCTCCATCATAGGCTCGGTTCGGAACGAACGAAGGGGAGACGCCATGGCGATGCCGGCCGAGACCGATACGACAATCCCGAAGTACCTGCGCGACAAGTACGCCATCGTCGGCGTCGGCGAGACGACCTACACGCGCGGCTCGGGCATCACGACGCGCGCGCTCGGGACCTGGGCGGTTCGCAACGCGATCGAGGACGCCGGGCTGAAGCCCGCCGACATCGACGGCATGCTGTCCTACCAGTCGGGCGATTCGACCTTCTCGACCTTCATTGCCGGCGACCTCGGCATCCGGCCCAATTTCTACATGGACGTGTTCGGCGGCGGTTCCTCGACCGAGGCGCTGATCGGCATCGCGATCGGCCTGATGGAAGCCGGCATGTGCAAGGCGGTGGCGATCTTCCGCGCCATGAACGGCTTCTCCCAGGTGCGCATCGGCGGCACCGGCGCGCGCTCGGTGGCGCCGGTCTCCGGCGATGCCCTGCACGGCCGCGCCTACGGCTGGCAGAGCGCCGGGCAGATGTTCAGCCCGACCTTCATGCGCCACATGCACGATTACGGCACGCGTCCCGAGCAGGTGGCAGCGGTCAAGGCGATCCACAGCGAGCACGCCTCGAACAACCCCAAGGCGTTCTACAAGAAGCGCTTCACCGTCGACGAGGTCGTGTCGAGCCGCATCATCTGCAAACCGCTGCATCTGCTCGATTGCTGCGTCGAGACCGACAACGGCACGGCCATCGTGGTGACCAGCGCCGAGCGGGCGCGCGACTGCCGCCATCCGCGGGTGCTGATCCGCGGTGTGGTCGGCCGCTGCAACAAGCCGCGTACCGACATGCACTACCAGCACGGCCCGATCTCGACAGTGGCTGGCCACTATGCGCGCGACATCCTGTGGCCGAACTCGGGCGTCGGCCCCGAAGACATCGACGTCACCGGCTCCTACGACGCCTTCACCTTCACCACCATGCTGCAGCTCGAGGATTACGGCTTCTGCAAGAAGGGCGAGGGCGGTGCCTATGTCAGCGACGGCACCATCCGGCTGGGCGGCCGGCGGCCCAACAACACCAGCGGCGGCCATCTCTGCGAGGGCTACACGCACGGCCAGAACATGGTGATCGAGAACGTCCGCCAGCTGCGCCACGACGCCGACGATTCCTGCCCCGTCGGGCCCGACGGCAAGCGCCGGCACACCTACGACTATCGCGAGGGCGGTTGCCGCCAGGTCAAGCGATGCGAGCTGACGGCCAATCTCGGCTGGGCCAACCCGGGCACCGGGTCGGCCATGGTCATGCGGAACGACTGAGCGAGCGGAAGGGGAGAACGACCATGGCAATCCAGGCCACCTATCTCGGCATGCCGCTCGACATCAACGACCTCGACGTCGAGAACCTCGCGTACTTCAAGCATTGCGCGGCGCACGACTTCCATCTGCAGAAGTGCAGCGCCTGCGGGCTGCTGCGCTATCCGCCGACCACCGCCTGCCCGTGGTGCGCCAGCCCGAAGTCGGAATGGATTTCGGTCGAAGGGCGCGGAACGGTGCACTCCTACACGGAGGTGCATCACGCCATCCAGCCGGCCTTCCGCCAGCACACCCCCTATCTCATCCTGCTGGTCGACCTCGACACGCAGAAGGGCAAGCCCACCGAGCACGAGGCGTTGCGCGTCGTCGGCAACCTGGTGACGCCGGACGGCACGCTGGCGCCGCAGGACATGGTGCGTCGCGTGGGCATCGGCACGCGCGTGCGCATGGCCTACGCCGACGTGACGGCGGGCCTGTCGCTGCCGCACTGGACGATCGACGAGGCGGCCGAGCAGCCCGCCAAGCCGTGGCGCTATCCGCAGGAGTGAGCTCTCGTCATGTTCCTCCCCCGTAATCGGGGGAGGTGGCCCGAAGGGGCGGGGGGGGAAAAGCCCAATACCCGCTTCATGAAGTTCTGACGTCAGAATCTCATGGATCTCGACTGCGGCTTTCCCCCTCCGCCCCGTATGACGGGGCACCTCCCCCGATGACGGGGGAGGGAATCTAATCAAACAAATGGCAGGCGACCTGGCGGCCTTCGACAGGCCTGAGCCGTGGCGCCTCCCGGGCGCAGCGGGGGGTGGCGTGCGGGCACCGCGGGTGAAAGTGGCAGCCGGATGGCGGCGCCAGCGGGCTCGGCACCTCGCCCTGCAGCACCGGCTCGTCGCTCCGCTCGTCGGGATGGCTCGGCAGGGCGGCGGCGAACAGGGCCTTGGTGTACGGGTGCTTCGGTGAGAGGGCGAGCGCGCGCGCCTCGCCGCTCTCGACGATCTTGCCGAGATACATCACCACGATCTCGTGGCTCATGTGGGCTACCGCCGCGAGGTCGTGGGCGATGAACAGGTAGGACAGGCCGAGCCGCGTCTGCAGGTTGCGCAGGAGGTTGAGAATCTGCGCGCGGATCGAGACGTCGAGCGCCGACACCGGCTCGTCGAGCACGATGACCTGCGGCGACAGGACGAGGGCGCGCGCAATGGCGATGCGCTGGCGCTGGCCGCCCGAGAACTCGTGCGGGAAGAGATCGGCCGAGCGCTCCGGCAGGCCGACCAGGTCGAGCAGCTCGAGCACGCGCTGGCGCACGTCGGCGGCGGTCGTCTTCTCGTTGGTGACCAGGGGCTCGGCGATGATGGCGCTGATCCGCATGCGCGGGTTGAGCGAGGCATAGGGATCCTGGAACACCGCCTGGACCGACTTGCGGTAGCGCCGCCGGCCCGGCGCGTCGAGGGTCTCGAGGTCGCGGCCCTCGAACTGGATCGAGCCGCCGCTCGGCGTCTCGAGTCCCAGCACCAGCTTGGCCGTCGTCGTCTTGCCGCAACCCGACTCACCCACCACGCCCAACGTGTGGCCGGGCTCGATGGCGAAGGAGATCTCGTCGACCGCGCGCACCACGCCGCGGCTGCCGCCGAACAGGCCGCGGCGGGCCTGGAAATGCTTGCTGAGGCCCTTGGCCTCCATCACGGCGGTCATGACGCGGCACTCCGGGAAAGCGGGATCGTCTGGTCGATCGAGGCGTGCACCGCGGGCGCGACCAGCCAGCAGCGGGCGCTGCGCCCCGGCTCGACCGTGAAGGCCGGCGGCGCCTCGACCTGGCAGCGGGCGAACGCCGCCGGGCAGCGCGCCGCGAAGGAGCAGCCGGCCGGCAGGTTCGCCAGATCGGGCGGCTGGCCGTCGATGGCGGTGAGCTGCTCGCGCTCCTCCGTCATGCGCGGGATCGAGCCCAGCAGCGCCTTGGTGTAGGGGTGCAGCGGGCGCGAGAAGACACGCGACACAGGCCCCTGCTCGACGACCCGGCCGGCATACATGACGGCGAGCTGGTCGCACATCTTGGCGACGATGCCGAGATTGTGGGTGATGAAGATCAGCGCCAGGCCGTGCGCGCGCTGCAGCTCGCGCAGCAGGTCGAGGTACTGGGCCTGGATGGTGAGATCGAGGCTGGTGGTCGGCTCGTCGGCGATCAGCAGGCGCGGCTCGCACGACATGCCGATCGCGCCGACGATGCGCTGGCGCATCCCGCCCGACATCTCGTGCGGAAACTGCGCGACGCGGGTCTGCGGCGAGGCGATGCGCACCGACTTGATCAGGTCGATGGCGCGCTGCCACGCGCTCGAGCGGCTCGCGCCCTCGTGCACGCGCAGCGGCTCGCCGACCTGGTCGCCGATGGTGAACAGCGGGTTGAGCGACGCCATCGGGTCCTGCAGGATCATGGCGATGCGCTTGCCGCGCACGCGTCGCATCTCGGCCTCCGGCTTGTCGACGAGGTCCTCGCCCTCGAACATGATTCGCCCGCCGACGATGCGGGCGGCCTTCGGCAGCAGGCGCAGGATGGTGAGGGCGAGCGTGCTCTTGCCCGAGCCCGACTCGCCCACGATGCCCAGGGTCTCGCCGGCGTCGAGGCTCAGCGTGACCTCGTCGACGGCGCGGACCACGCGCGTCCCCTGCTGGGAGACGTAGTGTGCGGACAGGTTTTCCAGCGACAGAAGCTTGTTGGCCATGTCGCCTCTCACAGCTGACGCAGTTGCGGATCGAGCTTCACGCGCAGCCAGTCGCCCAGCAGGTTGGCCGACAGCACCATCAGCATGATGCAGATGCCGGGGAACACGGTCAGCCACCAGTAGCCCACCATCAGCCCCTTCTTGCCGTCGGCCATCATCAGGCCCCAGGCCGGCTTGGGCGGCGGCACGCCGACGCCGAGGAACGACAGCGAGGCCTCGGTGACGATCACCACGCCCAGCATCAGGGTGGCCAGCACGATCGCCGAGTTGATCACGTTGGGCAGGATGTGGCGGCGCATGATGAGCGCCTTGGAGCAGCCGGCCACGACAGCCAGGCGAACGAACTCGCGCTGCTTCAGCGACAGCACCTCGCCGCGCACGACCCGGGCGTAGCGCGTCCAGTAGACGCCGCCCAGGATGACGATGATGTTGAGCTCGCTCGGGCCGACGATGGCGGCGAGGAAGATCGCGAAGGTGAGGGCCGGCAGCGCGAGCCAGGCGTCGACGACGCGCATGATCACCTGGTCGACCCAGCCGCCGAGATAGCCCGACAGGATGCCGAGCAGGGTGCCTATGCCGCCGGCCACCAGGACGGCGGTCAGCCCGACGACCATCGATACGCGGGCCCCGAAGATCAGGCGGGACAGCACGTCGCGCCCGACATGGTCTGTGCCCAGAAGGTGGGCCATGCTGCCGCCCGCCTCCCAGGCCGGCGGGCGGAAGCGGCGGGCGAGGCTGCCGATCTGCGGATCGTAGGGCGCCAGGAAATCGGCGAAGATGGCGACGAAGGCGATGAACAGCAGGATCAGAGCCGGGATCAGCGGGAAGCCTTCGAGGCGCCACAGCTTCAGGGTGCGCGCCGCGGGGGCTGCGGCCGCCGCGGCGAGGGGAGTCGTGGTGACGGTCATGGCGTCAGCTCTCCAGGCGGATGCGGGGATCGATGTAGGCGTAGAGAATGTCGACCAGCAGGTTGACCACGATGATCATGCTGCCGCCGAGCACCACCACGCACTGGACCACGGGGAAGTCGCGGAAGGTGATGCCTTCGTAGAGCAGCCGGCCGATGCCCGGCCAGGCGAACACGGTCTCGACCACGACGGCGACGTTGATCATCACCACGAGGTTGATGCCGGCCAGCGTGATCACCGGGATGAGCGCGTTCTTGAGCGCGTGCTTGCCGATCACCAGGGCCTCGGGCAGACCCTTGAGACGGGCCAGCTTGACGTACTCGGAGTCGAGCACCTCCAGCATCGAGGAGCGCGTGAGCCGCATGTGCGCGGCGGCGAAGTACCAGCCGAGCGTGAAGGCGGGCATCAGCAGATGGAGGATGCCGCCGGAGCCCGACGAGGGCAGCCAGCCGAGATAGACCGAGAAGAACAGGATCAGGACCAGGCCGACCCAGAACTGCGGCAGCGACAGGCCGAGCAGGGAGAAGGTCTTGCCGGCGCTGTCCCAGAAGCCGCCGACGCGGACCGCCGCCAGGATGCCGCTCGGGATGCCGATCAGGAGCGACAGCACCATCGCCACGGCGGCCAGCTGCAGGGAGTTGGGCAGGCGCTGGAAGTAGAGCTCCAGCACCGGCGTGCGGTAGTAGAACGACTGGCCGAGATCGCCGGTCACGAAGCTCGTGGCGAACAGCCAGTACTGGACCCATATCGGCCGATCGAGGCCGAACTGCTGGCGCATGTTCTCGATGTCCTCGGGGCTGGCGCCCGGCTCGACCAGCAGGGTCGTCGGATCGCCGGTCACGCGCACGAACAGGAAGATCGTGACCGACAGCAGGAACAGCGAGAGCAGGGAATAGCCGACGCGGCGGACAATGAACTGTTTCATGCGCTAGCCTTGGCCTTTCAGCGTGAGATCCTCGTAGGGTGCGGTGTAGGCGAAGCCGTCGATCAGCCCGAAGCCGGACTGGCCGACGCGCGGGCCCACGCCGGACAGGAAGGCGAGCTGCCAGATCGGCGCATAGATCGCCTTCTCCTGCACCAGCTGCTGCAGCTTGTGCAGGATCGCCGTGCGCTTCGCGCGGTCCGTCTGCACGGCCTGCTCGGCGAACAGGGCGTCGATGTCGGGGTAGCTGCCGTAGGCGTAGACGCCGCCCTTGGCGACGAAGGCCTCGGCACGCGTCGCGCAGTTGCCCATGGCACCCGACGCACCCTGCACGATGTTCTTCAGCTTCTTCTCGGCATAGGCCTTGAAGAAGGCGGCCCGCTCGAGCGGCCGCAGCTTCACGCGAATCCCGACCTCGCGGAGGTTGTTGAGGACGACCTCGCCGATGTTGGCGTAGGAGGCATCGCAATAGTACTCGCCGGCGTCGAAGCCGCGCTGATGGCCGGCCTCGGCCAGGAGCTTGCGCGCCGCATCGGGGTCGTAGGCGGGCTTCGGCGGTGGCCAGTAGAACTCGAAATTCTCCGGGAACACGCTGCCGGTCAGGCGCGAATGACCCATGGTCAAGGCCTGGTTGATGGTCTCGCGATCGAGCGCGAGAGATGTCGCCTGGCGCACGCGCCTGTCGTGCCACGGCGATTGGGGGTCCCATTGCTCGGGGAAATAGAGCCAGAAGGGCGCCGAGCTGACCGCCGGGTTCAGCGACAGGCCGGGCGTGCGCAGCAGCTCGCCGGCGAGCTCGCCGCGGATCGAGTAGGCGATGTCGACTTCCTTGCGCTGCAGGGCGGCGAGCCGCGTCGCCTCGTCGGGAATCACCTTGAAGATCAGCCGCCGGATCGCAGGCTTCTTGCGCCAGTAGCCTTCGAAGGCCTCCAGCACCAGCTCGACGCCCGGCGTGAAGGAGACGAAGCGATAGGGGCCGGCGCCGATCGGCGCCTTCTTGAAGCCGTCCTCGCCGACCTGCTCGACGTACTTCTTCGGCACGATCCAGCCGGCGCCGGTGGCGCCGGCATAGTAGGTGAGGAAATCCGGCCACGGGTTGTGCAGGTGGATCGTCAGGCGGTGCGGTTCGTGGATGTCGACGCGGGCGACCCGCTCCTTCAGGGACTTCGACGCGGCGCCGCGGTAGCGCTCGAGCGAGAACTTCACGTCCTCCGCCGTCATCTCCTCGCCGTTGTGGAAGCGCACGCCCCGGCGCAACGCGAGCGTGTAGCTCAGCCCGTCCGGCGCCATGGTGCAGCTCTCCGCCAGGCAGGGCGCCATCGGGTTGCCCGGCATCCCCTTCATGACCGCGTCGTGCATCGCGTAAAGCAGCATGAATGGCGTGATGATGCCCGGCGTCTCCGCCGGATCGAACCAGGTCGGCGCCAGCGACACGTGGGAGGCGACGCGCAGCTCGTCCTGCGGCGCCGCGCCGGCGGCTCGCGCGGCAATGCCGGTCATTGCCGCCGCGGAGAGAACGAGAACGCTGCGCCGAGTGGTACCCGAGGATCGCGCTGTCATGGTTGCCTCCCTCGCTATGCGCCGTTCTTCAGGCGGACGTCCTCGTAGGGCGCCGAGTAGGGGTGCCCGCCGATCATGCCGAAGGTCGATTCCTCGACCCGCGGCCCCTGGCCGTTGAGAAAGGCGAGCTGCCACAGCGGCGCGTAGACGGTGCGCTCGTGCACCATCTGCTGCATGCGCTGCAGGATCGCCATGCGCTTGGCGCGGTCGGTCTCCACCGCCTGCTGGGCGAACAGCTCGTCGATGTCGGGATAGCTGCCATAGACATAGGCACCGCCCTTGACGACGAAGGTCTCCATCCGCGTGGCGGCGTTGCCGAACGCGCCGCTGCCGCCCTGGATCAGGTTGCGATACTTCTTCTCGGAGTACTCCTTGACGAAGGCGGCCCGCTCGACCGGGCGCAGCTTCAGGCGGATGCCGATCTCCGCCAGGCTGTTCAGCGCGGCCTCGCCGAGGTTGGCGTAGGAGGCATCGCAGAAGTACTCGCCGGCATCGAGGCCGTTGCGGAATCCGGCCTCCGCCAGCAGCTGCCGCGCCGCCTTCGGATCGTGCGGGAGCTTCGGCGGCTGCCAGTAGTAGTCGAAATCCTTCGGCACGATGCTGCCGGTGATCAGCGAGTGACCGAGCGTGAGCGCCTGATTGATGCCGTCGCGATCGAGCGCGAGCGTCACGGCCTTGCGCACGCGGGCATCGTGCCAGGGCGATTTGGGATCCCACTGATCGGCGAAGTAGATCCAGAACGGGGCGTTGATCACCACCGGCTTCAGCGTCATGCCCGGCGTCCGCTGCAGCTCCTCCGCGAGCTCGCCGCGGATCGAGTAGGCGAGGTCGACCTCGCCGCGCTTCAATGCCGCCAGCCGCGTGGTCTCCTCCGGGATGACCTTCCAGACGAGCTTCTTCACGGAAGGCGTCTTGCGCCAGTAGCCGTCGAACGCCTCCATCACCAGCTCGACGCCCGGGGTGAAGGAGACGAACTTGTAGGGGCCAGCGCCGATCGGCGCCTTCTTGAAGCCCTCCTCGCCGACGCTCTCCACGTACTTCTTCGGCACGACCCAGCCCGCGCCGGTGACGCTGGAGTAGTAGCTGAGGAAATCGGGCCAGGGCTTGTGCAGGCGGAAGATCACCTGCCGCGGGTCGGGCGTCTCGACCAGCGCCACCCGCTCCTTGATGAAGCTCGCGGCGTTGCCGCGGTAGCGCTCGAAGGAGAACTTGACGTCCTCTGCCGTCACCGGAGCGCCATTGTGGAATTTGGCGCCGGCGCGCAGCACGAAGGTGTGGGCGAGCCCGTCGGCGGAGGGGCTGTAGGATTCGGCCAGGCAGGGCGCGGTCGGGTTGCCGGGCATCGGCTTCACCAGCCCGTCGTGCAATGCGTAGAGCAGCATGAAGGGGGTGACGATGCCCGGCGTTTCCGCCGGATCGAACCAGGTCGGGGCGAGGGAGATGTGCGAGGCGTAGACGAGCCGGCTGTCCTTCGCGCTGGCCGGTCTCGTGCCGGCGGCGAGGATGCCGAGGGCCGCGAGACCGAGCAGCTCGCGGCGCGTCGCGCGGGCGGTGTCGGGTTTGGGTACGCTATGCCGATGGACGCTGCGAGAGGAGAACATGCGGTCACTCCCTGTTGGCGATGGCTGGGCAGGCACGCCGGCGTCGTCGTGTCAGGTCTGCTTGATGGTCACGTCCTCGTAGGGGGCGGAGTAGGCATGGCCGCGGATCAGGCCGAGCGCCGACTGGCCGACGCGCTTGCCCTGGCCGTTCAGGAAGGCGAGCTGCCAGATCGGCGCGTAGACGCTGCGCTCGTGCAGGAACTGCTGGATGCGATGGAGCTGCTCGGTGCGCTTGGCCGTGTCGAGCTCGGCCGCCTGCTGGGCGAACAGGGTCTCGATCTCGGGATAGCTGCCGTAGGCATAGGCGCCGCCCTTGACGGCGAAGGCGTCGAGCCGGGTCGCAGCATTGCCGAAGGCTCCGGACGAGCCCTGGATGATGTTCTTCAGCGTCTTCTCGCCGTAGCTCTTGAAGAAGGCGGCGCGCTCGAGCGGCCGCAGCTTGGTGCGGATGCCGACTTCCTGCAGGTTGTTGATCACCGCCTCGGCGAGGTTGGCGTAGGAGGCATCGCAGTAGTAGTCGCCTGCGTCGAAGCCGTTGCGCAGCCCGGCGTCGGCCAGCAGCTTCTTGGCCTTGGCAAGGTCGTGCACGGCCGCCGGCGCCTTCCAGTAGAAGTCGAAGCCGTCGGGGATGATGCTGTTGGTGACCGGCGAATGGCCGAGCGTGAGCGCCTCGGAGATCGACTTGTAGTCGATCGCCAGCCGCGCCGCGTCGCGCACGCGCTGGTCGTGCCACGGCGACTTGGGATCCCACTGGTCGGGGAAGTAGAGCCAGAACGTGCCCTGGATGACGACCGGCTTGAGTGTCAGGCCGGGCGAGCGGGTCAGCTCCTCGGCGAGCTCGCCGCGGATCGAGTAGGCGAGATCGACCTCGCCGCGCTTGAGGGCGGCGAGCCGCGTCGCCTCTTCGGGAATCACCTTGAAGACCAGCCGCTTCACGGCCGGCATCTTGCGCCAGTAGCCGTCGAACGCCTCGACGACCAGCTCGACGCCGGGCGTGAAGGAAACGAAGCGATAGGGGCCGGCGCCCACCGGGGCCTTCTTGAAGCCATCCTCGCCGACCTGCTGGACGTACTTCTTGGGCACGATCCAGCCGGCACCGGTGGCCGAGCTGTAGAAGGTGAGGAAGTCGGGCCACGGCTTCTTCAGCACGAAGCGCACGGTGCGCTGGTCCGGCGTCTCGATCGCGGCCACCTGCTCCTTCATCAGGCTGGCCGAGGTGCCGCGATAGCGCTCGAAGGAGAACTTCACGTCCTCGGCGGTGACCGGCTCGCCGTTGTGGAACTTCGCGCCGGCGCGGATGGCGAACTCGTAGGCGAGGCCGTCCGGCGCCATCTTCCATTTCTCGGCCAGGCACGGCGTGGCCGGGCCGTCCGGCATCGGCTTAACCATGGCGTCGTGCAGGGCGTACATCAGCAGGAACGGGGTGATCATGCCAGGCGTCTCGGCCGGGTCGAACCACGTCGGCGCCAGCGAGAAGTGGACTGCCCAGGTGAGCTGACCCTGGGGTGCCGCCGACCAGGCGGTGCCCGGCGCGGCCGCCAGGCCCAGGGCAGCGAGGGTAAGCAGCCGCCGGCGACCGATGCCGTCGTCCGCCGCGCTCCCGCGGGATCCTGCGATATCGTGCTGTGTCGTTGCCATTGGCTGCCTCCCGTTCACGACGTCGATGAACAATGGGTCGTCGGCAGGCTCGGTCCGCGCACGACGTTACCCGTCGGCGTCGGCCGATCGGCACGCGGACCCGCTGCGGAAAGCCTCGACTTCCGTCGTCGCCCGACGGGTTGGTGCGGTCCGCCGCTCCGAGCGAGCGGGGATCGCCGCGCCGGGCGGGCGGAGCCTAGGTTTGTGCGCCTGTCCCGCGCGCCGTACCGGCGGCGGAAAGATCGTGGGTGCCGTGGACCAGAAGACGACGCGTAACGCTGTGCGACTTCATAGTTGCCTCCCTGAAAGGCGATGCCCGCTTGTACGCAGGACTGCGATCCTCGTTGGGACCTTGTCGCAGACGTTAAGCATAACCTACGGATCGAGCAACGGAATTCCGCTGGTCAGCCACAGGGTCAATTCTGTACTGCGGCTCCGCGCCGATTCGCCGATCATCCTTTCGCCAGCTCGCGGGCGATCAGCATCCTCTGGATCTCGCTCGGGCCATCGTAGATCTGGAAGACCCGCATGTCGCGATAAAGCTTCTCGACCGGGTAGTCGTTGAGGAAGCCGTAGCCGCCGTGGATCTGGAGGGCGGCCGAGGTCACCGCCTCGGCCATCTCGGAGGCGAACAGCTTGGCCATCGACGCTTCCTTGGGCGAGCCGCCGCCGCTGTCCTTGAGGCGTGCGGCGTGGAGGTAGAGCTGGCGCGCCGCCTCGATCCTGGTCGACATGTCGGCGAGCTGGAACGCGATCGCCTGGTGCTCGATCAGCGGCTTGCCGAAGGTGACACGGACGCGGGCGTAGGCGAGCGCAGCATCGAAGGCGGCGCGTGCGACACCGACCGATTGCGCAGCAACGCCGATGCGTCCGCCGTCGAGCGACGACAGGGCCACACGCAGGCCGGCGCCGGGCGGGCCCAGCATGTCGGACGCGGGCACCTCGAGGCCATCGAGCACGATCTGGCAGGTGTCGCAGGTGCGGTGGCCGAGCTTCTTCTCGAGCCGGGCGACGCGGTAGCCGGCCGAGCCGGTGCGGGCGAGGAAGCAGGAGATGCCGTTCTTGCCGGCCGTGGGATCGGTGACGGCGAAGATCATGGCGAGCCCGGCCGACTGTCCCGATGTGATGAAGTTCTTCATGCCGTCGATGACGTAGCGGTCGCCGCGGCGCACGGCGCGGGTCGCGAGGTTGGCGGCATCCGACCCGACCTGCGGCTCGCTCAGCAGGAAGGCGGCCAGCGCGCCGCCCGAGGCGGCCGGGCGCAGGAACATCTCCTTCTGAGCGTCGGTGCCGTAGGCCAGGATCGCGGCGTTGTAGGGTGAGTTGGTCGCCGCCATCATGTTGGCGATGCCGGCGTCGCCGTAGGCGATCTCCTCCATGGCGAGCACGTAGGAGACGAAGTCGGCGCCCGCGCCGCCCCACGCCGCCGGCACGCAGACACCCATCAGGCCGAGCGCTCCCATGCGCGCCAGCGTGTCGAGCGGCACGTGCTCGCGGCGGTCCCAGTCGGCGGCGAAGGGCGCGATCTCGCGACGCGCGAAGTCGCGCGCCATGTCGCGGATCGCCGTCTGCTGCTCGCTCAACATGCGATGATGCGCGCTACACTACCTTGTCCTTGTGCAGCTTTGCGATCGCGTCGGCGCCGTAGCCCAGGCCGGCGAGGACCTCGTCGGTGTGCTCGCCGAGCAGCGGCGCGCCGGTGATGTGCGGCTTGAAGGACGAGAACTTCACCGGGCTGCCGACGGTCAGGTACTTGCCGCGCTTCTCCTGGTCGACCTCGACGATCGAGCCGGAGGCGCGCAGCGCCGGGTCGTAGGCGATTTCCTTCATCGACAGCACGGGCGCGCACGGCACCTCGTACTTGCGCAGGATCTCGACTGCCTCGTGCTTGGTCTTGTCGGCCAGCCACCTCTCGATCTCGGCGAAGATGTCGAAGATGTGCGGCTGGCGCGCCTTGGCCGTCGCGTAGGCCGGATCCTTGGCCCATTCGGGATGGCCGATCGCCTCGGCGGTGCGCGGCCAGTTCTGCTCCTGGATGGTGAAGTAGATGTAGGCGTTGGGATCGCTCTCCCAGCCCTTGCACTTCAGCACCCAGCCCGGCTGGCCGCCGCCGCCGGCGTTGCCGCCGCGCGGCACGGCGTCGCCGAACGGCGTCTTGGGATACTGCGGATACTCCTCGAGATAGCCGACATGCTCGAGCCGCTCCTGATCGCGCAGCTTCACGCGGCAAAGGTTCAGCACCGCGTCCTGCATCGACACGGCGACCTTCTGGCCCTTGCCGGTCTTCTCGCGATGCAGCAGCGCCGTGAGGATGCCGATCAGCAGATGCATGCCGGTGTTGCTGTCGCCCAGCGCGGCGGCGCTGATGGTCGGCGGGCCGTCCCAGAAGCCGGTCGTCGAGGCCGCGCCGCCGGCGCACTGCGCGACGTTCTCGTAGACCTTGAGATCGGCATAGGGCGATTCCTCGCTGAAGCCCTTGACCGAGCCGAACACGAGGCGCGGGTTGAGCTCCTGGATGCGCTCCCAGGTGAAGCCCATGCGGTCGAGCGCGCCGGGCGCGAAATTCTCGACCAGCACGTCGGCGCCGCGGATCAGCTGCTCGAGGATCTTCTTGCCTTCCGCCGTCTTGGTGTCGAGCTCCATCGACTTCTTGTTGCTGTTGAGCATGGTGAAGTAGAGCGCGTCGAGATTCGGTATGTCCTGCAGCTGGTGGCGCGTCACGTCGCCGACGCCCGGCCGCTCGACCTTCAGCACGTCGGCGCCGTACCACGCGAGCATCTGCGTGCAGGCCGGCCCCGCCTGGACTCCCGTGAAGTCGATGACCTTTATTCCTTCGAGCGGCAATACCATGACAGAGATCCTCCAGATCAGATTTTCGATTCGCGCGATGCGTGATTGTTCTTTGGCGTCGACGACAGCGTCAAGCAAGCGGCCCGCACGTCAGCGGCACGGAAAGGCTCGAGTGCCGGCAGCACGCCAGCGCTTCAGGCAGTCGTTGCCTTCGTCGAGCACCAGCGGAACGAAATAGAGCGCCTGCTGGCCGCTGATCAGCTGCTGCTGATTGATCCAGGTTCCCGGCGCCGGCACCGTCGTCGCGTGGCGCACGGCCGGGGCGCCCGGCAGCGCTGTGAGCGTCGGCGTCTCGACGATCGGTTCCGGCCCGTATATGCCCGCCGCCGTCTTGTCGCCGGCGCGGCGCCCGCCGCTCACTAGCCAGAGCTGGTTCTGCTTGGCCGAGGCGTAGGGAAAGAAATCGGCCCGGCCGGTCGGCGGGTCGGGCACGGCATAGAGCGCCGGCGCGATCTCCACCTTGAGCGCATCGGGCCTGCCCGCCGGCGCGGCCAGGATGTCGGCGCGCAAGGCACCGTACAGGCCGCCGAGCTCGGGCACCGCGAGCTCGCCCGCCGAGGCGAGACCGATGCGCCCGAGCGGCGTCTCGATGATCACGGGCGCATCGCCCGGCGTCGCCCAGCGGGCGTCGTCGCCGCCGAGGTGCATGGTCCGATAGCGGCCGAGCACCGTGCCGGTCGGGCCGGCCATCACGACCGTGTGGTAGACGCGCGCGCCGTCGCGCTCGGGATAGCTGCCGACCAGGTAACCCTTGCCGGCGCGGGCCGCCCTGGCGAGCGCCTGCTCGAAGGCGCCGCCCTGGATCTCGGCTGCCTCCCTGATCCGGTCCGCCGGCAGGTCCGACGGCAGCGCCGACAGCGCCGGCAGCACCATCAGCTCGCCCTCGTCCGGTTCCGTCTGTGACATCTGAGACGGACCCTCGGGCCACTGCACCGCCGCGAAGGCCACGGTGCGCTGTCCCCTTGTGGCGTTGCCGTCGACCGGCACCCGGTGCAGCGCGAGCAGCGGCGTATAGACGCCGGGACGCCGCCGTGCGAGCGCGGCCGCGCGCGCCGCGTCGGCCTCGCCCGGCGTGATGGTGGCGCTGAACACGCCGTTCAAGCCGGGCGGCAGCACCTCCGGCGGCACGACCGGCGCCTGCACCAGCTTCTGCCCGGCCGGCGACCAGATGCTGGAGCCGCCATTGTAGTAGAGCTTGCCGCCGGTGATCGGGTTGGTCTCGATGCCGCTGCGCGTCGCGCCGATCACCCAGACGCCGTTCTGGGCGCTCATGTACTGGACGTTGGCGACCGTCGAATGGTTGCCGGTCGCCTGGGCCGGCGGCGTGCCCGGCATCACGCGATCCGACACCGAGTGCCAGGCGATGATCTGGGCGCCGCGCAACGCGGCCAGCCTGGCATACTGCCAGTAGGTGTCGTCGTAGCAGATCAGCAGGGCGATGCGGCCGAGCGGCGTGTCGAACACCTCGACGCCGGTGTCGCCCGGCGCGAACACCTTCTGGTCCTGCGGGTTGAGGCCGTTCTTTCGGTATTTGCCGACGATGCCCTTCGGTCCCATCAGGACCGCCGTGTTGTAGGCGAGGCCGGTGCTCGTGTCGCGCTCGGCGATGCCGACGCTCACGTGCAGGCCGGTGCGCTCGAGGATGGGCAGCAGGGCCGCGGTCGCCTTGCCGGGGATCGTGTCGAGGAAGGGTGCAATCTGGTCGGGGCCGCTGAACAGGTAGCCGCTGACTGCCGTCTCGGGAAACACCGCGTACTCGACACCCTGGCGGGCCGCTTCCTCGGCCGCCTGGGCGAGCCGGCGGACGTTGCCGTCGAGGTCGCCCCAGGCTGGCACGAAATCGACGGCGGCGACCTTGACATGCGGCCGCGCGGCCTGCGCTGCCGCATCGTTGCCCGCGAACGCGCACGCCAGTGCGAGAGCGGCGACAGCCGCAAGCAGGACCTTCCTCACGACAACCCTTTCCCCCTCGACCGCACGCCCCGACCGTGCTCCCGACGGCGCGCAAGGTGCCACAATGCTCCGCCGATTGCGACAGAGTGTGCCCCGGCCGGTTTCGCCTTGCTTGGCTCGTTGACGCGCCGATAAGGTCGCGCGGGCAGGAACGAAGGGGGAGTGGGTTGACCGATCACGCGCCGGAGGCGACGGCCAGGCTCGTCGCGGACTACGATCGCAACTGGCACGCCGACGGCTCGGCTCGCAGTGGGGCGCCGAAATGGGCGAAGTACCGCGCCAACATGATGAGCGAGTTCCCGTCGCCCTTCCGCGGCGGCAAGGACAGGCTGGCGGTCGAGATCGGCAAGTTCGTCAAGATGATCAACCAGCTGCGGCCGGATGCCGACGGGTCGGCGCTGCTCGGCGAGGGCGGCCCGCTCTCCTTCAGCTATCCCGACGTCAAGAACGTCGAGGTGAGCCCCGAGATGGGCGATCTCGACGCCGTGCTCGGCGAGGTCGTGAAGATGTTCGACGGCATGCCCAACTGGGGCAGCCCGCTCACCATGTGCAACGTGGTGCCGCAAGCCAACATCGCGGCGATCGTCGCCTCGATGCTGGGCCAGGTGTTCTCGGCCAATATCCTCGAGGGCGAGTACGCCTGGAACGTGCATCGCGCCGAGCTCGAGACCGCCGGCATGATCGCCAACCTGGTCGGCTGGAGCCCGACCCAGGCCGGCGCGATCTACACCTGGGGCGGCGGCGGCTGCTGGATGTACGGGCTGAAGTACGGCCTGACGCGGGTCCTGCGCGAGTCGCGGGACAAGGGCGTGCGCACCGACGCCAAGGTGATCTGCTCGCAGCAGGCGCATTATGTGCAGCACAACGCCTCCGACTGGCTGGGCCTCGGCATGGACAACATCGTGCAGGTCCGCACCCACGTCGCCACCAACCAGATGGATGCCGACCATCTCGAGGAGATCCTGAAGGACCTGCACGCCCGCAAGGTCCCGGTGGCGGCGGTGGTCTGCACCATGGGCACGACCGACGCCAACGCCTTCGACCCGATCGGCCGGGTGCGCACGTTGCTCGACACCTATCCCAACCCGCCGGGCTACGGCAAGGCGGTGCTCTATGCCGATTGCGTCGTCGGCTGGTCGTGGCTCTATTTCAGGGACTACGATTTCGCGGCGAATCCGCTCGGCTTCTCCGAGCGGGTGCTGCCGGTGATGCGCAAGAACGCGCAGATGATCAAGGAGATCGTCCACGCCGACGCGCTCGGCATCGATTTCCACAAGGTCGGCTGGGCACCCTATGTCAGCAGCTGCTTCGTCTACCGCAGGGCCGACGATTTCGAGAAGCTGATGAGCCGCGGCGCCGATGCCTACCTGCAGGCGCGCACGCCCTACAACCCGATGTACTACACCGCCGAGGTCTCGCGCAGCGCCTCGGGCTCGCTGGCCGGCTGGGCGACGCTCAAGTATTTCGGCATGGAGGGCATGCAGGCCGTCCTGGGCGGCATCCTCGAGACCAAGTACTACCTCTACAACCTGTTCAGCACGCAGCCCGACCTGGTGTGCGTCAATCCCGACGATACCGGCCTGGTCACGCTGTTCCGCGTCTATCCCGAGGGCGTCGACGCCAAGGTGCAGTTCGAGCGCGAGCTCAAGGAGCCGTCGGCGCGCGCCGACCTGCTGCGGCACAACGAGCTCACCGAGGCGGTCGGCGACAAGCTCTTCGAGTGGGTGCGCGGCGGCAAGAAGATCGACGGCCGCTATACGCCCTACCTCAGCTTCACCACCGGGTTCCGCAACACCGAGTACAACCGCGACGGCGCCGATCCGGAGGCCGTGGTCTATGCGCTGAAGTCGTTCCCCATGAACGTCTTCATCACGCCGGAGATCATGCACTGGGTGATCCGCTGCGTGCGCGAGGCGCGCGACGAGGTCCTGAGGCCGTGAGCCGGCAGGCTGCAACCATCCCATGAAAGAGCAACGATGAGCAGCAGCGCCGGCCAGTCGCCGAGCCCGATGAACCTGTGGTCGGTCACCGCGATCGGCATCGGCGCCATGGTGGGCGCCGGAATCTTCGCCCTGCTCGGCGAGGCGGCGGTGGCGGCCGGCCGCGCGACCTTCGTCGCCTTCCTGCTGGGCGGCGTGGTGGCGCAGCTCTCGGGCTATTCCTATGCCAGGCTCGCCGCGCGCTACCCGGATGCCGGCGGCATCAGCACCTATCTCGACGCCGGCTTCGGGCCGGGCCGGCTGTCGGGCACGGTGTCGATCATGTTCCTGCTCGTGCTCGCCGCGGCGATCGCCCTGGTGGCCAAGGCGTTCGGCGCCTACGCCGCGTCGCTGTTCCTCGGCACGACGAGCCCCTTCTGGGTCGATCTCCTGGCGACCGCGATCGTGGTCGCCCTGGTGGCGCTCAATGCCGGCAACGAGGCGGCGGTCGGCAAGGTCGAGATGGCGCTGGTCGGCATCAAGCTCGTCATCCTGGTGGTGCTCGCGGTGGCGGGCTTCACCGCCATGATCGGCAAGCCCACGGTCGAGCATCCCGGCCCCGGCTTCGTCGGCCTGGTGGACACGGTCGGGCTCACCTTCCTGGCCTATGCCGGCTACGGCATGATGACCAACGCCGCCGCCAGCGTCGCCCGCCCGCAGGTCACCATCCCGCGCGCCATCTTCCTCGCCATCACGACGGTCATGGTGCTCTATGTTGCGCTGTCGATCGTCGTGGTGGGCAGCCTGACGCCGGCCGAGCTGCAGAAATATGCCGGTACCGCCGTCGCCGAGGCGGCCCGGCCGGTTCTCGGCCACACCGGCTTCGTCGTGGTCGCCATCGGCGCGCTGCTGGCCACCGCCTCGGCGATCAACGGCACGGCCTACGGCATGATGCAGATGTCGACGGCGCTGGCGCAGACCGGCCACCTGCCGCGGATGTTCGGCGTGCCGCTGTGGGGCGGCTGCACGCGCGGCATGGCGCTCTCGGTGGTCGCCCTGCTGGCGGTGATGAACATCTTCAATCTCAACGCGCTCGCCCATATCGTCAGCGCGACCTTCCTGATCGCCTACCTGGCGGTTCATGTCGCGCACTGGCGGGTCCTCGACCAGACCGGCGGCTCGCGGCTGCTGGTCGGCATCGGCATCCTGGCCATGGCCATCGTGCTGGCGATGTTCCTGTGGTCGACCGCCGTGGCCCAGCCGTGGTCGTTCGCCGTGATCGCCGCGTTCGTGGTCGGCAGCTGGCTGACCCAGCTCGTGCTTATCCGTCCGTCGGCGCATCGCCCGTCGGCCCATCCCCCGTCGGCGCGCCCGTCCTGATGCGGCGTCGCCTGTCCTGCGGATGGATCGTGGCGCTGCTGCTCGCCGGCGCGCCGGCCGCGGCGCAGCAGGACGCGGCGGAGCCCGGCATGAAGCATGTCGGCAAGATCCACGACCGGCTGCGCGCGGCCAAGCAGCGCGAGGCGGTGTCGCTGACCCGCGAGTTCGACGAGGCCGGCCTTCGCTACACCGCGGCCAAGAAGCAGATCGAGGCGACGACCGGGATCACCTGGGCCTTCGATTCCTCGTACATCGGCCAGTGGGGCGTGCCCGACGGCGGTTACGGCGCCGTGCAGGCGCTGTTCACCCCGGCCGTCCAGTGGAAGGCGTTCGACAGCGCCACGATCGGCGCCGGCTCGTTCCAGTTCTACTACATCGCCGCCCAGTACTGGTCGCGAGCGACCGGCCTCACCAAGCAGGCGCGGCTCAACCTCAACAGCCCGATCAACGACTATCCGTTCGACGACCTGCTGTTCACACAGGCGAGCTACACGCATGCCCTGCCGGGCAACTGGCTCGCCCTCACGGTCGGCCAGTACCCGATCGCCAATTTCGACGGCAACGCCTACGCCAACAACCAGCTGGTCAACTTCCTCGGCTACTCGCTGGCGCAGAACGGCAGCCAGAACTACTCGCAGGGCAGCCTCGGCGCCTACCTGCAGCTCAACCCGAGCAAGGACGTGACCTTCGCCGGCGGCTTCCAGGACGCCAACAATGTCGCCGCCAACTACATCCAGCTCTCGACCCTGGGCGCCGGCCAGTACGCCTGGTTCCTCTACGGCGCCTGGACGCCGACCCTGGGCGGCCTCGGCCAGGGCAGCTACGCGCTGATGTACTACAGCCAGCCCGGCGTGCCGGCGCAGCCGCTGGCGAGCGACGGCCTCTCGTTCAGCGCCTCGCAGGCGCTCGACGAGCGCTGGGCGCTGTTCTTTCGCGCCAACACGGCATGGGGCTCGAGCTGGTACATCCAGACCTCGGTGGCGGGCGGCGCCGTTCTGAACAATCCGCTTGGACGCAACCCGCTCGACCAGATCGGGCTCGGCGTCGCCTGGAACCAGACCAACCTCAATCTCTATTCCGGCGTCTACGCGCGGCCGAGCGAGACCATGCTCGAGCTCTACTGGGCGACGACGATCGGCGCCCGCCTGCAGATCACGCCCGACGTGCAGCTCTACTTCCAGCCGGCGCTGACGCCCTACGCCGGCATGGCCGCCGTCTTCACCATCCGGGCGGCGCTGCTGCTGTAGGCGGCACCCGGCAGGGCGACGAGGAGAGGCAACATGGCAGGCGCGAAGGCTCCCGACGGCCCGTTCTCCGGCGTGCTCGTCATCGACCTCACTCACGTGCTGAACGGGCCGTTCGGCACGGTGATGCTGAGCGACCTCGGCGCGCGGGTGATCAAGGTCGAGGCGCCCGGCCACGGCGACGACACCCGCACCTACGGGCCGTTCCTCGACGGCCTGTCGCTCTATTTCGGCTTCGTCAATCGCGGCAAGGAAAGCATCGTGCTCGATCTCAAGGCTGCGGCCGATCGAGCTGTCTTCCTCGAGATGGTGCGGCGGGCCGACGTGCTGGCCGAGAATTATCGCCCCGGCGTGATGGCGCGGCTCGGCTTCTCCTACGAGGAGCTGGCGAAGCTCAATCCCCGGCTGATCTATGCCTCGTCCTCGGGCTTCGGCCAGACCGGGCCGCTCGCGGCGTCGCCGGCCTACGACACCATCATCCAGGCGATGAGCGGCATCATGGACATGACCGGCTTTCCCGACGGGCCGCCGACCCGGGTGGGGACCTCGCTGTCTGACCTGCTGGGCGGCCTCTACATGTTCAGCGGCATCGCCAGCGCGCTCTATGCCCGCGAGCGGACCGGCCGCGGGGCGCATGTCGACATCGCCATGTTCGATGCCACGCTCTCCTTCCTGGAGCACGGCCTCATGGAGTACGTGGCGAACGGACGCCCGCTCGGCCGCCTCGGCAACCGCCATCCCTTCCTGGCGCCGTTCGACGTGTTCGCGTGCCGCGACGGCCATGTCGCCATCTGCTGCGGCAACGACCGCCTGTTCGTCCAGCTTTGCCAGGTGCTCGGCCTCGACGCGCTGGCGAGCGACCCGCGTTTCGCCGACGACCCCGGCCGCGCCGCCAACAGCGCCGCGCTGAAGCAGGCGATCGAGGCCGCGCTCGGGCAGCGCCCGGTCGCCCATTGGCTCGACGTCATCCACGCCGCCGGCGTGCCGATCGGCCCCCTGTTCAACGTCGCCCAGGCGGTCGAGAGCCCGCAGGCGCGGGCGCGCAACATGCTGATCGAGGCGGGCGGCGTCACCATGCCGGGCAACCCGATCAAGATCAGCGCCTATCCCGATCCCGCCGAGCGGCCGGGCCCGCCGACGCTCGACCAGCACGGCGCCCGCCTGCGCGAGGAGTTCGCCGGCGACGGCACACCGCCGGAGCGGCCGTAGGACCACGGTCCCTCGGCGATACCGCGGACAATCGCCGCGTTCCGGCGATGAAAGGATCATCGCCGGGAGCGCCCCATCCGCAGAGAGCGTGCCACTCATAGGCGCCAACTTTTCGCGGTTCTCCTCCCCAGCGAAGCTGCTACGGAGTGGACACATCTCATTTTCATGCTCCTCTCCCCCGCTAGGGGGAGAGGTTGGGTGAGGGGTTTGCAGGTAATCTCACAACCTTCGAAGCCCCCTCACCTAGCCTCTCCCCTTCCTCACCCCGAGGAGCGGCCCGGAGGGCCGCGTCTCGATTAGGGCGAAGTAACCTTCGCCCCTTGGTCGGCAACAGTGAGGGTGCTGCGACAGCGCTTTTCCAGCGATCTCATGTGTGGCCCATCCTTCGAGACGACCGCTTCGCGGCCTCCTCAGGATGAGGATTCTTCTTGGTTTAACGCCTATGGGACGCAGCCTCCCTCGTCGGCGTCGCCGGCGAGGGTTCACGAATGCTCGAGCTTGCGCTTGATCTCGGTCCAGCGGTCGATGATGGGCATCAGCTTGTCTTCTTTCTCCGCCGGCAGGGTGAAGGTGACGCGGTCGATGCCGATCTGCTGGCAGAAGCGCAGGCCCTCCATCGCCTCGGGGACGCGGAAGATGGTGATCGGCAGCGAGGCGGGATCGCGCCCGGCCTCGCTCGCCATCTTGCGGAACTTGTCGATCACCACGCCGACGCCCGCCGATTCGAGCCGGTCGGCGCGCGGGATCCAGCCGTCGCCGTAGCGGATGGCGCGCCGCGCCGCATAGGGGAAGGCGCCGCCGACGATGACCGGCGGGTGCGGCTTCTGGAACGGCTTGGGCCACTGCTTCATCTTGTCGAAATTGACGAACTCGCCGTGATACTCCGGCTCGTCCTCGGTCCAGATCGCCTTCATCGCCTCCATGCGCTCGCGCGCCAGCTTGTGGCGGCTCTCGAACGCCGTGCCGTGGTTCTCGATCTCGTCCTGGTTCCAGCCGTTGCCGACGCCGAACAGGAAGCGGCCCTGGCTCAGCCGGTCGATCGTCGACACCACCTTGGCGGTGACGATGGGGTCGCGCTGGGTCAAGAGCGCGATGCCGGTGCCGACCTTCAGCTTCGTCGTCACCGTGGCCGCCGTGTTGAGCGCCAGGAACGGATCCATGATGTCGTAGTAGGGCCGGATCAGCGGCCCGCCCGCCGGATAGGGCGTCTTGCGCGACGACGGGATGTGGGTGTGCTCGGGCACCCACAGCGATTCGAAGCCGCGCTCCTCCAGCACGCGCGCCAGCGGGGCGGGCTGCATGGAGTCCGTGGTGAAGAACATCACCGCGCCGATTTTCATGACTCTACCTCTTCGTGCTCGACTTTTTTGCCCCGGCCGGTTGCTGCCTGCGAACCGGTTCAGGCGCTTTCCGGACCGGAGCGCCCGGAACAGGATGAATGACCGCTCCCGATCTGCGACTTACGGGTTCACGAACTTGGCGAGCGGCTGCCACTTGGCGTAGTCGGCCTCGATGCGGGCGCGGAACTGGGCTGGCGTGCTCGCCCGCGCGTCGTTGCCCATGCCCTGCAGGCGCTCCTTCACGTCGGCCCGCGCCACCGCGACCTCGACCGCGTTGGAGAGCTTGTCGGCGATCGGGGCCGGCAGGCCGGCCGGGCCGGCGAGGCCCAGCCACGACACCACCTCGTAACCCGGCACGTCGCGCGCGATCGGCGGCACCTCGGGCTGCAATGGCCACACCTCCTTCGAGGTGACGCCGATCGCGCGCACCTGGCGGTTGGCGAGCGCGCCGTGATAGCCGGTGAAGGTGCTGATCGCGACGTCGAGCCGGCCGGTGACGACGTCGTTGATCTGCTGGCCGGTGTCCTTGTAGGCGATCGCCTCCATCTTCATGTCGGTCAGCCCCTTCAGGTACTCGACCGCGAGATGCAGCGTGTTGCCGACGCCGCTGTGCCCGTAGTTGAGCTTGCCCGGCCGGGCGAGAGCCGCTTCGCGCAGGTCCTTGAAGCTCTTGATCGGCGAGCCGGCGGCGACGAACAGCCCGAACGGGAACAGGGTGATGGTCGAGATGTAGGCGAAGTCCCTGAGCGTGTTGAAAGGCGCCTGCTTGTCGGTGGCGCTGATCACGTTGGCGCCGCCAGTGATCAGGTAGAGCGTGTGGCCGTCGGGCGGCTGGGTCATCAGGTACTGCGCGGCGATGCGCTCGCCGGCACCCGGCTTGGGCTCGACGATGACGCTCTGGCCAAGCGTCTCGATCATGCTGGGCGCGATCACGCGGGCGATCGTGTCGGGGTTCGAGGCGGGGCTGTAGCCGTGCACGATGCGGATCGGCTTGCTCGGAAAGGCGGCTTGCGCCGCGGCCAGCCGCGGCATGGCGGCGGACGCGCCGGCGCCCGCCAGGAACGTCCGGCGTCCCCACTTGCTCTGCATTGGTTTCCTCCCATCGGCCCGGCGGCTTGGTTTGTCGCGTGCGGGCCGCACACATTTTCTTTGAAGACGTCGAATTACAGCGGCCGCCGAAAAAGCCGGCAAGGGCTTTCTCCAGCCGATGCCGGCCTGCGGCCGGCCCCTCCCGGGTCGATGGTTGCGAGAAAGTAAAACGGGGGTCATTTCTTGCGGTCGGTGCGGTCGCTTGCGGTCGCACTCTTTGGAATCAAGGGGTTGGCCCGACCGCAAGAAGCCGCCTTTCGGCGCTCTTGCGGTCGCAGCGGGGTTCTTGCGGTCGCACCCTCGGGGTCGCGCGCGATCGTGCTGTCGTCTCCCGCACTCTCTCGAACGGCGGCGGAGAGTCGGTTCCGAATCTTTGCGTCATTTGCGTCACAGCGTCATTCTTCCTTGCAATCAACGACTTGGCCGTGACGCAAGCGTGAGCCGCAGGGCTTGCGTCGGTGCAAGGGGAACCCGATCGGGCAAGTCGAAGTAGACCGCTGCTGCGGTCGGGAACTCGTGCAATTGATTGCACGCGCCCGCGCTGCCTCGAGCATTCGAGAAGCGGAGTGGATTCCGGCGTCGTCGAACCCGTGCGTCGGGAGCAAGGTGAGTTCGACGGCCTGGCACGGGCGCTCCGGGGAGGCGTTGACTCGGCGGCAGGCAGGGTCGAGTCGGTGCTGGCGATCACGGTCGAGACCTTCGGTTTGCACGCGCTTTCGCCGCGACTTTTGGCCGACGCCGCAGGGGCGGGCAGAGGCGTCAGCCGAGCTGGCTCTCTTCTGCAGCCAGCAAGAGAGCGTGACCCGGCTGCACACGCTGACGGAGGCCAGGTAAGCCACCGCTCCGATCGCGACGATCGTCAGACGATTCCTTGCTCCTTAAATGCCCCCTGCTCGTGGCCGGACAACCAACTGAAAACCTGGGGTTCGGCGCCAGCTTCTGGACGAGATCGTGGACGTCGAAGTCGATCGTGACGTCGGGCTCGCTCTTGCGGGCATAGGGCGCTCCCCGGGCGACGTGCACGACGCAAAGTGCTCGTCGATCGGCGAGACGCGAAGTCCGCGTTTGCGCATCTCCTTTGGTCCGATGGCACGGTTGCTGGCGAAGCCCTCGGCCATGTCTTGCCCGGCGCTGGTCGTCGTTCTTGCCCGTCATGGATGCCGGGTTGGCGAAGCGGCAATGAACTCCCGGGTGTAAGTGCCGCAAGGTCGTCCACATCAATGTCGCCGCGCAGGGAACGTCGTCCGATGCCGGTGTAGGAGTGCCCGCTGGAGGTTCATCCCCGAGTGCGCGGGGAACGCTACAACGCCGCGACGACGAACGCCAACCTGATCGGTTCATCTCCGCGTGCGCGGGGAACGCTGTCCGTCGGCTACGAGGTGCTGCGTCTGTCCCGGTTCATCCCCGCGTGCGCGGGGAACGCCCGAACAGGGACCATATCTGGTCCGAGGCATCCGGTTCATCCCCGCGTGCGCGGGGAACGCTTCCACAAGGCGCGGTCGGCCCGGAAGGTGGCCGGTTCATCCCCGCGTGCGCGGGGAAAGCATTCCAGTCATCGGCGGATAGTGCGCTGACCCTGGTTCATCCCCGCGTGCGCGGGGAACGCCCGAGGTTCTTGAGGCGCAGATCCTCTGTCGACGGTTCATCCCCGCGTGCGCGGGGAACGCTCGGCGAGCGTCGTGACGCCCGACTGCTGCCCCGGTTCATCCCCGCGTGCGCGGGGAACGCCTCAACCGGGGCAGCCGCCGGCGCCTCCTGGTCGGTTCATCCCCGCGTACGCGGGGAACGCGAGCCAAAGGGGGAAGGCGGCCTGCGGGCCGCCGGTTCATCCCCGCGTGCGCGGGGAACGCGCCGGCGAGAAGGTGACGATCACCAAGGAAAACGGTTCATCCCCGCGTGCGCGGGGAACGCCGCTGCACCGCGGCCTGGATGCCGGCGACGTCCGGTTCATCCCCGCGTGCGCGGGGAACGCGTGCCCATGAACGGCGCGCAGGGCTTGTGGAACGGTTCATCCCCGCGTGCGCGGGGAACGCGGCGCGCCGAGCAGGCGCACTGTCGCCGCCATCGGTTCATCCCCGCGTGCGCGGGGAACGCCATGCCCGGCGCGGCCGTCCGCGCCACGTCGACGGTTCATCCCCGCGTGCGCGGGGAACGCGCCTCGCGCACCAGCTCGATCGCGTCTTCGACCGGTTCATCCCCGCGTGCGCGGGGAACGCGCGAATGTGTAGACCCCGGTGTCCTGATTCACCGATTCATCCCCGCGTGCGCGGGGAACGCCTGCCAGGCGGCGTAGGGAATGTGCCAGCTCACGGTTCATCCCCGCGTGCGCGGGGAACGCGCGGGGTTCGACTGGAATGAGAAATTCGGCGACGGTTCATCCCCGCGTGCGCGGGGAACGCGGCCTCGCTTGAGGTCGTCTGCGACATGAACGGCGGTTCATCCCCGCGTGCGCGGGGAACGCGGCGGATGGTTCACCAGCCTCGACCTGGCTCACGGTTCATCCCCGCGTGCGCGGGGAACGCGCCACCGGCCGCAGCCCATGCCTGACCGCAGGCGGTTCATCCCCGCGTGCGCGGGGAACGCATGCCGGTCAAGTTCCCCGAGCAATTCAAGCCCGGTTCATCCCCGCGTGCGCGGGGAACGCTGGCGCCGCTTCTTCCCCTGGTACTGCGGGTACAGTTCATCCCCGCGTGCGCGGGGAACGCCCGGACCTGAGCCGGCGGCTGCTCGTGTACGGCGGTTCATCCCCGCGTGCGCGGGGAACGCATCCACGTCGGGCTCGTGATCGAGGATCCCGGCGGTTCATCCCCGCGTGCGCGGGGAACGCCGTCTTGAGATCGGCGATCGTGGGGAATGGCTCGGTTCATCCCCGCGTGCGCGGGGAACGCGGCGACGTCGACCGGCCGGGCGCGCTCGTGGAGGGTTCATCCCCGCGTGCGCGGGGAACGCCGCCGCAGCCAGTCGACTGTCGCCGCCCGCGTCGGTTCATCCCCGCGTGCGCGGGGAACGCATGGACGCGCAGAAGGCCACCCGCGACGTGCTCGGTTCATCCCCGCGTGCGCGGGGAACGCGCCACAAGGCGATCGACGACGAGATTGCCGAGCGGTTCATCCCCGCGTGCGCGGGGAACGCCTGCTCGGCTTCATCCAGGCGCGCACCGGTGCCGGTTCATCCCCGCGTGCGCGGGGAACGCGGCGGTGACAATGCCAACAATGAGGACACATCCGGTTCATCCCCGCGTGCGCGGGGAACGCGCTAACGCGCCAAGCGACCGGCAGGTGTCCACCGGTTCATCCCCGCGTGCGCGGGGAACGCCTGCTGGGCGACATCGTCGCTGGGCGCATGATCGGTTCATCCCCGCGTGCGCGGGGAACGCTGGGATGGGAGGGCATTGGGCAGCGCGTCGATCGGTTCATCCCCGCGTGCGCGGGGAACGCGATCGCCTGCACGACAGTCAGGCCGTTGGCGACGGTTCATCCCCGCGTGCGCGGGGAACGCGCCCGCACCGCGCGGTCATGGTTCGGGTTGATCGGTTCATCCCCGCGTGCGCGGGGAACGCCTCCATCGCCTTTTCACCCATTGCCTTGACTCCGGTTCATCCCCGCGTGCGCGGGGAACGCAAATCAGAACGGGTTAGCAGCGTTCCTGTTAGCGGTTCATCCCCGCGTGCGCGGGGAACGCAGCCCCTCGCCGACAATCAGGACGTCGCCATCCGGTTCATCCCCGCGTGCGCGGGGAACGCATCTACTACCCGGTCACGATCCGTGGGTGCAACGGTTCATCCCCGCGTGCGCGGGGAACGCCAACACCGCGATGGCCGAGCAATGAGCGACGCCGGTTCATCCCCGCGTGCGCGGGGAACGCGCCACCGTGGTCGGCGACCTGTACGGCAAGGGCGGTTCATCCCCGCGTGCGCGGGGAACGCGCCGTCGTCGCCGCGGCCGAGAAGTTCCGCGCCGGTTCATCCCCGCGTGCGCGGGGAACGCGACTACCTCGACTGGGCCGAGCAGAACATCGTCGGTTCATCCCCGCGTGCGCGGGGAACGCGCCACGCAAACTTGCCGCTCGAATGCCGCGCCCGGTTCATCCCCGCGTGCGCGGGGAACGCCGCTCGATCGGCACGCGCTCGAGCACCAGGTTCGGTTCATCCCCGCGTGCGCGGGGAACGCCCGTGGCCGGCCTCGAGGTCGACGAGCAGCGCCGGTTCATCCCCGCGTGCGCGGGGAACGCGCCTTGCGGCGGGCCGCGTAGATCGCCTCGATCGGTTCATCCCCGCGTGCGCGGGGAACGCTAGCGGCCTGCCTGGCTGGGCGGGATGATCGCCGGTTCATCCCCGCGTGCGCGGGGAACGCACATCCATGCGTCCCGGCGAGCGCGTCGTCTACGGTTCATCCCCGCGTGCGCGGGGAACGCTCGATCTCGGCCTGAACCGTTTCCAGCTCGGCCGGTTCATCCCCGCGTGCGCGGGGAACGCGACATTTCCGCGACCTTGGACCGCTGGGACGACGGTTCATCCCCGCGTGCGCGGGGAACGCGGGAACATCTCGCGGAGTTGGGATTCGGCGATCGGTTCATCCCCGCGTGCGCGGGGAACGCGCCCGCCTCTACGTCGCCGAGATACTCGGCTTCGGTTCATCCCCGCGTGCGCGGGGAACGCCGGGCGGCATTGGCGGCGCGATCCTCGGTGATCGGTTCATCCCCGCGTGCGCGGGGAACGCCTGAGGGCCCGCCCCGTCACCGGTGGTTTCGGACGGTTCATCCCCGCGTGCGCGGGGAACGCTCACGGGCCTCGATCGCTGCACCCTGGCGGGTCGGTTCATCCCCGCGTGCGCGGGGAACGCAACCCAGATCTGACGGCGGGGCAAGGCTACGACGGTTCATCCCCGCGTGCGCGGGGAACGCGTAAAGACCTTGGACAGTTCGTCGAATGAGAACGGTTCATCCCCGCGTGCGCGGGGAACGCGCGCCCAACATGGTCCCGCCATGGGACTGAGACGGTTCATCCCCGCGTGCGCGGGGAACGCCCCTCGGGGCTCACGCTGTAGGTCTCGGCCGCCGGTTCATCCCCGCGTGCGCGGGGAACGCGTCGGCTTGCTCGGCGTCCATGCCGGGTTGAGCGGTTCATCCCCGCGTGCGCGGGGAACGCCTCAGCGCGTCGACGCGCCGGTCGATATCCTCCGGTTCATCCCCGCGTGCGCGGGGAACGCTTCAGCTCGGCCCGCGCGCCGCCGGTGCCATCCGGTTCATCCCCGCGTGCGCGGGGAACGCCCGGCGTCGACGCGGCCGAGCGAGATCGGCGCCGGTTCATCCCCGCGTGCGCGGGGAACGCAACGGCATGCCGGTGTACGGCCTCACCGTCGACGGTTCATCCCCGCGTGCGCGGGGAACGCCGTCGCAAGGGCACGAAGGCGGTCAATGCGTTCGGTTCATCCCCGCGTGCGCGGGGAACGCGGCACCGACCCGACCCCGATCGCCGCCGACGCCGGTTCATCCCCGCGTGCGCGGGGAACGCTCGAACCACGCCACGATGCGCGCATCGTCCGACGGTTCATCCCCGCGTGCGCGGGGAACGCGCGAGCAGCGCGCAGGCGAGCGACGTCACCTTCGGTTCATCCCCGCGTGCGCGGGGAACGCGGGGACGAGCACGTCTGCTGCCCACCCTCACCCGGTTCATCCCCGCGTGCGCGGGGAACGCAAAGGAGCGCTCGGCGACGACGGCAAGGCTCGCGGTTCATCCCCGCGTGCGCGGGGAACGCGAGGTGGCGCTGGCGGAGATGGGGCGGGGCAACGGTTCATCCCCGCGTGCGCGGGGAACGCTAAAACCACTGTGCGGAAACAGCGGCCAACTCCGGTTCATCCCCGCGTGCGCGGGGAACGCCGAGGACAGCAGGATGCCGTTGGCGGTGTAGCGGGTTCATCCCCGCGTGCGCGGGGAACGCACCGCCTCGGCAATGTCCCGCCTGAGTCCCACCGGTTCATCCCCGCGTGCGCGGGGAACGCTGGGCGATGTTGAACCACGAGCCGCCGGTGTTCGGTTCATCCCCGCGTGCGCGGGGAACGCCAGGGAACCGGTGGCTGTTCGACCGTCTAGTGCGGTTCATCCCCGCGTGCGCGGGGAACGCCGCGGCGAAGGCAAGGGACCGTAGGGTCATTCCGGTTCATCCCCCCGTGCGCGGGGAACGCGACAGTGCGGTGCCCGTTGAAGTTTAGGCTGCAGGTTCATCCCCGCGTGCGCGGGGAACGCACCGGACGGTCGGTCGGGTCCTTCGAGAACACCGGTTCATCCCCGCGTGCGCGGGGAACGCGCGAAAGGCGGCTTCGACGCCTACCTCGCCGGCGGTTCATCCCCGCGTGCGCGGGGAACGCGCGTAGCGCGCCGCCTCGGCGACGATCTCGTGCGGTTCATCCCCGCGTGCGCGGGGAACGCGTGGTCGTCGCGAAAAAGCCCGGTTTTATTGGCGGTTCATCCCCGCGTGCGCGGGGAACGCAAGTGCGGACCCGGCCCATCGACCTCGGTATCCGGTTCATCCCCGCGTGCGCGGGGAACGCGCGATCACGGTCAGCGCCCAGGCGCTGCGCGACGGTTCATCCCCGCGTGCGCGGGGAACGCCGTGCGCCGATCAGGGTTGCGCCGGGGAAGCCCGGTTCATCCCCGCGTGCGCGGGGAACGCCGGCTCTCCGTCGTGCCGCGCCATTCGCCGAACGGTTCATCCCCGCGTGCGCGGGGAACGCCTGATCCATCATCCGCCGTACGGCGACAACGCCGGTTCATCCCCGCGTGCGCGGGGAACGCTGTAATCAGCGCCGAGAGCCCGCGCCGTGCCCCGGTTCATCCCCGCGTGCGCGGGGAACGCGACCCCATGAGCACGGTGTGGTCCGGCATCATCGGTTCATCCCCGCGTGCGCGGGGAACGCGCGGCGCAGCTGGCGGCCGACTGCCAGCATGTCGGTTCATCCCCGCGTGCGCGGGGAACGCGCAATGGGGAGACTGGCGCCACGACCTCGGCACGGTTCATCCCCGCGTGCGCGGGGAACGCCTGGCGGCGATCGAGCCAAAGCGCGACCGCGTCGGTTCATCCCCGCGTGCGCGGGGAACGCGGCCGTGGGCCATGGATCGTGAAGGACGGCGTCGGTTCATCCCCGCGTGCGCGGGGAACGCTCGATCTTGCTCTGCGAGTCCATGGTGGTTCCCGGTTCATCCCCGCGTGCGCGGGGAACGCCGGTAGAACAGCACGTCCCGCCAGTTTCCCCTCGGTTCATCCCCGCGTGCGCGGGGAACGCTCTTCCCAGAAGAGCTTGATTTCACGGCATATTCACGATGTCAAAGAACGTACGAGAGAGTTTAGCGTCCAAGACGGCTTCCAGCCATGGCCGTAGAGGGTGGTGTTGTGATCGGCTTGAATCGGACCAGCTTGAAGCCATCGAAGTCACAGGGCTCGCGGCGGTTGATGCCGACCGTGTCGAAATCAAAGCCGGCATCGTTTGGCGCCGACCAAGCTATGACGGCATCGCCCTCGCCGACGTTCTCGCACACCTGCTTCCAGATCGTCTCCCGCGTGCGTCGCGAATAGACGCCAACATAGACGCCGGCGCGTATCTCCAGGAGCCAGACCGCGAGCCTTCCTCGCAGTCGTGGCGGAACGTTTTCAACCACGATGACCAGCATCGCCGGACGCCTCCTCGGGAATCGCCACGGGCTGGGCATCCTCCGGAGCGTCGGGCAACGCCAACCCGCCGGCTGACAGCACTTCTTCGATGGTCGGAATGATCCTCTCCAGCAGTCGAGTTCGCCGAAACGAGTCGCGACAGCGCCGGCGAACATCGCTCATGTGTCCGACGCCTTTGGGACCTTGCCCGCGCAGAGTCTCGCCGGCGACCTGGAAGGCGACCGGAACGACGGTCTCGAACTTGAAGAGATCGGCGACATCGTAGACGAACGACTGCGACTTCCCGGTGTGCAGAAAGCCGACTGCCGGCGCATATCCCGCCGCCAGAACCGCCGCCTCGCACAGACCATACAGGCACGATGTCGCCTGGGAGAGGCATTGATTGGGAATGTCCGCCGCCGACCAGGCATTGGGATCGTAGCGGCGGGCATTCCACGGCACGCCATTGCGTTGCGCGATGATCTTGTAGGTCTCACGCACCCTGACACCCTCGATGCCACGCAATTGGTCGATGGAGCGTCGGCTTGGCGCTTCCTCGCCGAACCGGAACGAAAACATCTTGCGAACGACCTTGAGGCGTGGCTCCTCTTCGAGCGCGAGGCGAGCTTGATAGAGAAGGCGATCGGCCCTGGCGCCACCGGGTTGGCCGGCTGAATAGAGGCGGACGCCGGCTTCGCCAACCCAGATCAGGAGGCAGCCGACACGCGCGGCCAATGTCACTGCCGCGTGGCTGATCCGTGCCCCCGGCTCGAGCATGATGCAGGCGAGCCCACCCACCGGGATGTGCGTCCGCACCCCATTCTCGTCGACCATGACGAACGCGCCGTCGAGGACGTTCAGCTCGCCTTTTTCCACGAACATGACCGAGGCCCGATCCTTCATCGGAATGGGCTTGGGAGGCATCATGCCGGGAGGTGGACGCGACATCGTTCAGGCGCGCTTGATCAGCATCAGGCCGAATCCATAAGCCTTGGCTGCGCCGAACCCGTGTCTCAGGGCAGCGACGAATCGATCCGGTTCGGTGACCGTCAACGCGCCGTCGAAGTCGAGGCTGGAAAATCTGATGTCCCTGCCGCGATCGTCGGGAATGCGGTGCTGCTCGTAGCCGTCGATGCGCAGCGCGTCCTCGATGGCGGCGGCACCCGCTTTTGCCAATTGCCTGTGCATCCAGCTGGAGCCGGCCTGAGCCATGAGGGTTTCGCGCAGGCTCGCGCGGGCATCGTTCGGATGCTTGAGCAGCTCCGACATGACGACATCGTGTTTTGTCGAGCGTGGGCTTCCTTCCTTGCGTTGCCGAACGACGGCATTTGCGCGCAGTCGAAAGGCCAATCGATCGCCTGGCGCAAGCGCCGGGGCGAAATCCTTTGTTTCGAGATCGAACAGATTGTGAGGATCGGCGGGAGGGCGCGTCGACAGGATCAAGAATTCACCGACGAGCCGGCCCGGCCGGCGTCCCTCCCATCGCCAGAGGAAATCCCGCTTTCGCTCTTCGTCATCCGCGAACAGCGACCAGACGAGGGCCTTGCCGGCATGGGGCGCCAGGCGTCTGCCGTTGAGGAGCAGCGGCATCAATGCGGCCGTGGACTGGTCAGGCTTGAGACTCGCGCGGGAGAGGAACAAGGGGGTCATGGCGACGCCTTCGAGAGATCGTCGAGGATGCCTTCTTCCCGTTCGGCAAACTGCCAACGGGCCCGGCTGACCAGCCGATCGCGGCGCGTCACCACCCTGTCCGGTGGCGGCGCGCCGAAGCCTTGTGCCTCGGCATCGTATGCCAGCGTCGGATGCACCGAAGGCCGGTGAAGCCAGTGATCACGGACAGTGTCGGCATCGCGCGAATCCTGTCTCAGCGCGTCCAGCAAACTGTCGGCTTCAAGGATCCGCGGGCAAGGTGGCCAGCCGAGTGGCCCTGCCTTGCGGCCCATGTAGAGGACGAAGTGTGGCTGCGTCAGGGCGGTGGCAATTGCGTCGAGATCCACGGAGCTGTCCGGCTTCGACCAAAGCACGATGGTGTAGAGCGCATCGCTCCGCCATTCGCGTGTCGACAGGATTGTGTTGTAGTCCCCGTCGGCCAGCTCTTCGCGTCGCGTGGCATAGGTTCGGTTGCGGCGGGTGCTGGGAACGTTCGTCGTGTGATAATCGACCCACGGCCGGCCGGGCGAGTCGCTGCGCACCGCGTACCAAAGGCCGTCGTCGAGATGGCGATGAGCGGCTTCGTCCTCGCGTTCGTGGCCCAGTGCGGCTGCCACGAGACCAAGGATCGCCGACCGGCCCGGGCGGTCCCAGCCCATGCGTCGTTCCCCTACCGCGACTTCACCATGCGCGGCGAACGGCCCATACAGGGTGAACAGCAGGAAACGCACGGCGATCAGGCGGTCATGAACTGCTGGATGGCCTCCAGGGACCCCTGGCCGGTCTGGACGTTGAGCGTCTCGCGGGCCTCGGCCGAGGGACCGTAGGCTTTGTCGAGCTGGCCCATCAGCTTTTCAAGCTGGGTGATGGAGTGCCCGAGCTGATCGCCCTGTCCGACCGGTTTCAGGAAAGCGGCGACGAGGCTGCGCGGTGACTGCCTTCCGCGCTCGGCAAGCACATAGCTCGCATGGGCGCGACTGGCGAAGCTGTTTTGCTTGCCCCTGGGGCCGACCTTGGCGGCTGCCTCGCCAACAGCTCGGAGGGCTGCGTCGCGCAGAGAACGGTCGCCGCCCAAATTGGCCTCGAGCAGGCCGCGATCGACGCAGACATAGAGATAGAAGACGCCGGCTCCGAACTCCTGCACGCCGAGAAAGCCTGCTCCCGAATCGTCCCGGTTCTTATTGTCCTTCAGGTCGTCGACCGCTGTGTAGTAGTCGTCCTCGGCGATGGCCTTGTGGGTCGTGATGGCATGCGCTACCTGCACCGCCGCCTCGCGATTGAAGCGCGGGGCGTCGGCCAGCATGCGCCCGAACATGGCGATGTCGACGGCGGTATCCGTCGTTCTCAACAGGTCCTCCACCTTGGGCTCGAATTTCTTGTCGCCAACGGCGCGTTCCGCCAATGCCAGCGCGGCTGCCTCTTCCTCCGGTGATACGAACGCCAACTGCTCGATGAAGGCCGGATCTTCGTCCTTCTCTCCCTTGATCTTGCCGAACACGCCCGCGATCGAGCGGGCAATGGCGACGGCCTGGTCCTCGGGGACGTTGCGAGCGACAAGATGGTCGACGATGCTCTTTCCGAGGCGTTGCGTTCGCTTGCCCATATTGGCCGACAGGCTTTCCTTGAACACGTCCGACTCGCGCCACGCTCGCTTGAGGCTCTGCGACGAAACCCGCAAGCGCCGGACGCCGCCAAACTCGGCACCTTTCGGGCGACCCGTGTCATCACGATTGAGATTGGAGGGCCCATAGACAGTCAGAAGATGGAGCTGGAGAAAGTCGCTCATGGTGGTCTGTTTCCTCGTCGGCTAGGCCGTCTGCGCTGGATTGGGAAGGGACCCCTGCTCGGGTTGACGATCGGCCCGGTAGTACGCGAGCGCCCATCGTTGTCGCTCGTGATCGCTCCACCAGAGGATGCTTACCGCGAGATCGGCGACGTTCGCCTTCTGGTCGAGGAGATGGACCAGTCGGCGCATCTGATCGATCAAGTCGTCATCGTCCGACTGCAGGAGCCTTCGAAAGCGCCCATACTTCAACTTGGCGCTTTCGGGATCATCCAGGGAGGTCGGGCCGCACGCACGCGCAACGGCCTCCTCGGCATCCTGCCGAACATGCGCGAGGACGGCGGCAACGATGCCAACACGATTGATGCCGTTGGGCGACGTCCGTTCCAGCCGTCGGGCGAGATCAATCGTCGACGGCTCCATCAGCGCATCGATCGGGCTGGTCGCTCGCCGGAGCTGCGCCATTGCAGCACGGGCCGAGCCTCGCTTCCTCGGGTTCGTGGGTTCGGCCATCTCCCGCCACCATTTGGTGGCGGCCTCGGCTGCTTCCCTGCGGTTCATCTGCGGGCCTCTCTGACTGACTTGTTGTCCGCCTTGCGCCGCTTCGAACGTTCCTCGGGGACGGGCAGGTCGAGCGCTCGCACGAGGGCCTGGCCGCTCTTGCCGTAGCCGTAAAGAGCGGACAGCAGGTTGCGCCGTGCGGCGACGACCCGCGCCATGTCGACGATATCGAGCGCGTCCATCCTCGCGGTCTCGTCAAAGATCGTAAGACACTGCTTCCGAAGTATCTTCACCCACTCCTGGCGCAGATCCTGATCGACCCTGCTCGCCGTAGGATCGAGCGCCTTCGCCTGGCGCAACATGCCGTAGAATGGCTCCTCGGTCTGGCGCCAGAGTTGCTCGCCGTGGAAGGTCAGATCGCCCCGAGCTTCCGCCGGATTACTGAACAGAGCCGCCTTGATGGTGCCCAACAGGAGACGTGCGGCCTGATCCGTCGCCAGGATCAGCGCTTCGGCAAGAGCGCGCACCAGCTCGGCGTGATCTTCATCGGTCAGGCCAATGATCGGAAGCGCACCGGTGGCGAAGCCTCGAGCCTTCATGTTGTCCATGTCGTAGCCATGGGCGATCAGGCGAAGGTCGCTCGGTCCGGCGAGTCGGCGGATCGATGCGATGACGCATGCCGCCGGCTCGCGGAGCTTATCCGACGACTTGACGAGGAGGCCGAGCCAATGTCGGTAGCCGACGCCGCTGGCTTGGCCGTGAATCGCCAGCCATGGTGTCCCCTCCTTGACACGGTAGTAGGGCGTCAGAGGGTGACGAAAATCCTCCGCGTAATTTGTTCCGTAGTTTCGCGCCCGAAAGAGGCGCACGACGTGTTCGTCGGCCAGGCCTGTGAGCCCGCAGCGGCGTCCCTGGGCTGGTTCGAACACGAGCCTGATGCGACGCGGCATGCCCCAGTAGACTTGCAACGAATGGACGTCGGCGGGGGTCGTTGTCTGGCCGCGCGCCTTGGAGTCGGAGGTTCGTGTCTTGGACAGCCATGGGAAGATGTGGTGCGGCTCCTCTGGAAGCCTGCTCGCTGCGTTGCGACTCCGGATGCTGCGTTGATCCTCGACAGCCAGCCAACAGCGATGCCACAACGTCTGCCGGTCTCGTTCCTGCCCTTCGACCAGTGTCGAAAGAGGTCCGCCCCCTCGCAAGGACGTGCGATGGCCCACGCCGCCGGACGGTGCGTAAGCCTGCAAAGTGAAGAGTGCCATGGCGGCCGCCGCGCGGCTCATAACGGCTACTTGCCCGCGTTTGACGAAGTGATCGGTGTTGTCGCGAATGGTCTTGTCGCCAGGTGCCTCGATCAGCAGTCCGGCGACATCCTTTTCCTCGGCGTCTGCGAGTTCGTCCTGATCCTGCAGGAAGCGGGAGCTTGCTCCGTCGAGATCGAAATGCGCCGCGAGCGACTGCCAGCGATTGGAAAGCGCGTCGGGTGTTGGAGGCTTGTTCCAAAACTCTCGCCATTCGACATCGTCACGTGGGGCGAAGCCCGTCGCGAGAAGGCCGATGATGAACTCATGGGCCGAGGCGTCGAAGTCGGCGCGTCCCCAGGCGAAGCCCACGACTGGATCGTCTTCAAGATCGCGCGCCATGCCATCGGGAGTAGACCATTCGACCCGCCCAGAACGTCGCCGCAACGGAAGCCAAGGCGAGCTGACCAGATTGTAAATGGAGAGTGACGCAGGACCCATTCTTCCCTCTCCATCGCTTATAACACGAGAAAACGCGCAGATAGTACACGGTTAGGTAGAATTGTGTGCAATACGTGGAAAAGCCAAGCGCCTAGCCCTTCGAGAAGGCAAGCCCGAATGTCGAGGAATAGGAGACGAGGCGCTCGTTCCCCTTTCCATCTCGCACCACGCCAGCAAGACTGGCGCCTTCCGATTTGAGCAACAGGAGCAACTTGGAGCGATCGAAGCGTCCCCATGCCTCCTTTGTCAGAGCTGCTCTTTCCACTAGGTCAGACGAGACGATCTCCGACGACGCATGATGCGCACCGACTTGAACTTCGCTGAGAACCCATCGCTCGGTCTCACTCAGGTGACGGGAGCTAGGAGTCATGCTGGCATAGGGAACGACTTCTCTCTCGCGAAGGGTAGCAAGGCGTAGTGTTGTTCGCGGTTGATCTTGAAGGCGCGTAGACACCATTCCGTCATCATCCCACGGTCCTCCAGCGCTATAGCCTGACTGCGGATCGAGGACCTGTCGGTTCGCGGCTCCCCTGTGTGCCGAGGACTTTCCGTCGGCTGCCATCCGGGACGACAGAAGGGCTTCCGGTATGCGGTCTTCGGCTTCCAAGCTGTAAACAGACTCGATCAGGGATCGCGTATCTGCGGGCGTATCAATGGCTCCGTACCGCTGCAGCGTTTCTGCGGTAAGCCACAACCGAGCGTGATCCTGGTAGACCCATTGCGCGCGGGGAAGCACACTGCTGAACCAATCTTTGCTGGCGTCAAACACCGGCTCAGGCGAGACCACATAGAGTTCGGGAAATCCCTTTCGCTCTGGCCGATCGTGACGCCAAAGACGTCCGGCACGCTGCACGATGAGGTCGATGGGAGCGAGATCGGTGATCATGCAATCGAAGTCTATGTCGAGCGACTGTTCGACGACTTGGGTGGCCACGAGCACCATCCCTGCGCGATGCGCCGCCATTCCATTCTTGCCGAACAGGTCGAGGACTCGATTCTCGACAGCAAACCGATCAATGAGCGCCATGCGGGCATGAAAGAGCATTGCATCGATGCCTTGTGCACGCAGTTGCGCATGCGCCTCGATGGCATCGTCCACTGTGTTGCGGATGTACGCGACAGCCATGCCTGCTTGTGCGGCCTGACGCACGACATCGATTGCCTCGGTCGCCTGGCGGAGAAATCGCACCGGTAGGCGACGTGCGCGATTTGAGCGTTCTGTCGCCATCTTCGCCAGGCACGCGTCGCGACTGACGAGGGTCGCCAGGGGATAGCCCGGTTCGGAGATCCTGGCGTCATAGGAGCCGATGCCTTGCCGAAACGCATTGACCAGCCTCTGACGTACCGAGAGCGGCAACGTCGCCGATAACAGGATGCAGGAGCCACCCATATACGCCTGCCATTCAATCAGTCGCTCCAGCTCCTGGCTGACGAAGGCATCGTAGGCGTGGACTTCGTCAAGGATGAGTGCCTTCCGCGCCAGACCGAATGCCCGCAACGCCTGGAAGCGGGCCGGCAGGAGGGAAAGCAGGGCCTGGTCGATCGTGCCGACGCCGACATCGGCGAGAAGGCCCTTACGGCGATCGTCCGAGAGCCAAGCGCTGCATGACGCAGAGGCGCTGTCTTCTTCTCCGTAGCGCTCGGCCTTGTTCGTGGTGCCGAGATTCAGGGTGCGGAAGGCAGAGCGAAGGTGACTGCGGCCATGCACCAAGGCGAGGGACGGCGAAGCATCCGCCCTGAAGAGTGTACTGTAGCACTTTTCCAAACGTTCGAAGAGCGCATTGGCCGTGGCCATGGTCGGAAGCGCTGTGTAGACGCCGCTCGCTTCTCCTTTGGCCATCAGTCGCGATGCGAGGAGCAACGCAGCCTCTGTCTTGCCGCTCCCGGTTTCGTCCTCGAGCAGGATCAGGAGAGGGCCGTCGGGCAATTCAACTGTGGAAGCCCAGTGCTGCAGGGCGCTTGGTGTCGGATTGTCGATACCCAGCAACTGGGCCAACGAGACCGGAGGCGCTGAAGGTGCGCTGATCAGGCCCGCCGAACGAAGGGCTACCCGAGCCTTCTTCTGCGCTTCCGGCCAGTAGTCGGCCAAGCTTCGAACAGGCGCCTCGTAATTGAAGTGTTGCTGATTGGAGCCGAGCCAATCGCAAGCAGTCCCGAACCCGGCCAGCGCCGTCGAAGTATGCTCGGCAGCGCGTTGATCCGGCAACGGATGTGGCTTGCCCATGAGGTCGAATGCGAAGTGGCAAAAGGCGCGGGCGGCCTGAAGGCCCTGCCGTTCGAAGGTGTCGAGCAACCGGCCGGGTTGATCACGAGGTGGCTCCCCGTGGTGACCCGTGGCGGCGCCCAAAAGCGGAAGGGTCGCGTACCTGTCTTGCGGGTCCCACGCCGTGAAGCTCTCTGCAAAATGCGTCTGGAAGAAGCGATACCCAGCATGGTCGTGCCGAAACCGTGGTGCATAGGCGCTGGGCTTCCTGCCTGTGAAGACGTCGAACGGGAAGAAGTCCGGCGCCTTGCTCTGAAAGGCGGCTGCAAACTTGCCAATGTCATGAATGGCGAGCAGCAGGGACAGCAGAGGCGTGAATTGCTCCGGCGGCACGCCCAGCAATCTCGCAAACCACTTCGCCAGGAGAGGGTCGAGGTCCAGCCAGACCTTGCCCACGGCGGCCACATCGAGGGCGTGATAGGGGAGAGGGTGGTATCCATGCCCCTCTTTGGAAGTGGGCTGGGCTTTACCCCAGAAGGCGAGGAGAGAGGCTTCATCCACGCGTAGTGTTCTCACGACAGTGGGGAGACTTATCGCAGGTGGCGATGTTCTCGGCTGTCGCAGTATGACTGCTATTTGCAGTTTCCGACAGCGAACGCGCCGCGCTCATCAATGTGGCCGGGCATGAAGTGCGTCGGACACTCAGCTCCGCGCGGCCGGCCCCGCCGGCGGCCCCGCGTCGAGCAGACGGGCGAGCCGCGACTGCTTCTGGACGAGGTCGGCCAAAGTATGGCGGTCGAGCACGGCCAGGAAGGCTGCGACCGCCTGGCCGAGCACGGCGTTGAGGCCGCACGCCGGCGAGATGACGCAGTTGCCGCAGTCGGCCATGTCGAAATGCTCCTCGGTCCTGCGCACCACCTTGCCGACGCTGATCGCCTCGGGCCGGCGCGCCAGCCGGATGCCGCCCGACCGGCCGCGCACGCTCTCGACCAGGCCGGATTTCCCCAGCTCGTGCACCACCTTCATCAGGTGATTGTGCGAGATGCCGTAGGCGCGCGCGATCTCGGCGATCGAGCACAGCCTGTCGGGATGGGCGGCGAGATGGATCAGCACGCGCAGGCTGAAGTCGGTGTAGCGGGTGAGCTGCATGGGCGTCCCGGTGCGTCGGAAAGGTGTACCCACAATATATGTATTTCGTTGACAGCATGCAAAGCCACTAATACATGTACCATAGATACATGAAAAAGGGGCCGGATCATGACGCACGGGATCGAGGGCATCGACGAGGCGGGCCTGCAGCGGCTGGTGGCGCGCTTCTATGCGAGCGTGCGCGCCGACGAGCGGCTCGGCCCGATCTTCGAGCGGGCGGTCGACGACTGGCCGCGGCATCTCGACAGGCTGGCCGCCTTTTGGTCGTCGGTCATGCTGACCAGCGGCCGCTACAAGGGCTCGCCGATGGCGGCGCACCTGCGCCACGCCGCGGCGCTGACGCCCGACCTGTTCGACCGGTGGCTTGCCCTGTGGCAATCCGCCACCGAGGCAGAAATGCCGCCGGCTGCGGCCGCGGCGTTGCACGCGGCAGCGGCGCGCATTGCCCGGAGCCTGCAGCTCGCGCTAGTTTCGCGGTCGGCCGCCGGGCACGGCCTGCAGACCGATTTGCCTTGATCGAGGAGAGTACAATGTCTGCTGGATCCACGCTGGCGTCCGAGGCGGTCCTGGGCGTCCACCATCGCCCGTCGGGTTTCTCCGACCGGTTTGCCTACGGCTTCACCAAGCTCCTGCGCTTCTTCGCCGACACGTTCTTCGCGCGGCGCTATGGCCATCGCGCGATCGTCCTCGAGACGGTGGCCGCCGTGCCCGGCATGGTCGGCGCCACCTTGACCCATCTGCGCTGCCTGCGCCGCATGACCGACGACCAGGGCTGGATCCGCATCCTGCTGGAGGAGGCGGAGAACGAGCGCATGCATCTCATGACGTTCATCCACATCGCGCGGCCGACCGTCCTGGAACGCTGGCTGGTGCTCTTCGTCCAGTGGGTGTTCTACCTCGCCTTCTTCGGCCTCTACCTGGTGAGCCCGCGCACTGCCCATCGCGTGGTCGGCTACTTCGAGGAGGAGGCGGTGGTGAGCTACACGCACTATCTCGCCGAGCTCGACGCCGGCCGCTGCGCCAATCCGCCGGCGCCGGCGATCGCCCGGCACTACTGGAAGATGCCCGAGACGGCGACGCTGCGCGACGTCATCCTCGTGGTCAGGGCCGACGAGGCGCACCATCGCGACGTCAATCACGCCTTCGCCGCCGAGCTTTCCGGTGCGCCCGCGGCGAGGCACGCGATCGCACCCTATCCCGAGCATGCCGCCGACCTTAAACCGAGAGGTTGAGATGCCCGCGGAACCGTATCGCTCGACGCCGGTGTTCGACAACCGGACGCTGCCCGCGGCGCTGCGCAAGGAGCATCGCACGCAGCCGGGTCTGTGGGGCGTCATCCGGGTGATCGAGGGCGAGGTCAGGTTGATCCGGTTGTAGCGCTTCAGTCAAACAGATCGCCATGTGAGCCGAGGCGCACCAATAGGAGCGTCTTGGCATCCGGCTTGGTGTAGATCAGCACCAGATCCGGCCAGATATGGCAGTCACGATAGCCTTTCCATTCGCCCGTCAGAGCATGGTCTTTGTGCTTCGCGGCGAGCGCCACGTCTGCAACCAGCAATTCGAGGACTGCTGCCAGATCGCCGGAAAGCTCCTTGCCGCGCTGGCCTTTCAGTTCTCGTTTGTAGTCGCGCTTGAACTGATTGGACCGCTCAATCTCGCGCATCGAGGTCGGCCATCAGAGCCTTGACGCTGGCGACGCGTTTACCCTTTCCGGCTTCGAGCTCCGCCATGGCCTTACGCGTCTTGGCGTTCGGTACACGCACATCGAAAGGCAAGCGCTGCTCGTCGGCGACGCGCAGCATCAGCAAGCGAATGGCGTCGGATACCGAGAGGCCCATGGCGGCAAGGGCTTCCTCGGCCCGGATCTTGGTGGACGTGTCGATGCGAGCGCGAACGTAGGTTTCCCTAGAGGACATGGTTCAACTCCTTAGGTACTTATGTAGTCCAATTGTAGTCACATTGCGACTACGAGAACGGCTTGCGCCGATGATTCCGACCACCATCGGTGCCGCCTGCGACGACGGAGCTTGGTCGGCGGAGATTGGGCTTCAATCCTGGCGAGCTTGGCAACTTAGTGCAACGAGACGATGCTCAGTCGATACCGCCCTGGCGTCGCGAAGGCCAGATCGGATTCGCGAGGCGAGGCAGGATGGCGAACCTCGAGTTCAACGCCACCCGCGCTGCGCGAGCGCGGCAACTCCGCCGTGAACGAGGGGCGGACCGGTCGCGCGGGAGGTTGGCTATCTCAGAAGCCGCAGTTCCTCAGCCAGGGCGACGACGCCCACCGCCTCGGTCCCTTGCCCCAGCAAGAAGCGCTCGGTCCCTGGATAGACCACAAGTTGCCTCTGTGGCTTCAGGTCGGCGCACGCCGCGTGGAAGCCGCGTTCCACTTTCGGCGCCGAGCTTCGCTTCACCTCGATGTCCCACAGCCGGCCGCGCGGCAGCGCGAGCAGCAGGTCGATCTCGGCGCCGGCCGAGGTGCGATAGAAGCTCGCCTCGGTGCCGTCCGGCGCGACGGCGATCAGCGTCTCGATGACCAGCGATTCCCAGGTCTGGCCGGCGACGGGATGGCCGAGAAGCTCCTCCTTGTCGCGCAGGCCCAGCAGGGCATGCACCAGGTCGGTGTCGCGCACGTAAACCTTGGGCGACTTGACCAGGCGCTTGCCGGCGTTGCGATGCCACGTCGGCAGCCGGCGGACGAGCAGCAGGTCGACCATCAGGTCGAGATAGCTCGCCACGGTGACGCCGCTGACGCCGGGCCCGCGCGCCAGCCTGGCGGCATTCAGGAGGTCGGCCTGGCTGTGCGCCAGCGTCGTCCAGAAACGCCGCAGCGTCTCGGCGGCAATGCGCAGGCCGAGCTGGGGGATGTCGCGCTCGAGATAGGTGCGGATGAAGTCGAGCCGCCAGTCGAGGCTCAGCTGGTCGTCGTCGGCCAGGAAGCTCGGGGGAATGCCGCCGCGCACCCACAGCCGGTCGAGGTCGTGGACCGGGACTTCGAGCACGTTGGGCTCCCTGACCGCGCCGTCCTTCCGCTACGTTCGGGCCAGCGCTGCGCCCGGCTCTGGTCGCGATGAGGATTCTGCCGCGAGCCTCCACTGCCCGGCGTGTCCGCTCCGGCTGCGCGGCGAAACAAACGAAACAATTCCCGCCGGCCGCGTGACAATCGAGAAACGACGGCGTCGGTAGACTGCGTCATGGCCAGGAAATCCGATCGAGCCGGCGGCGAAGCCGGGGTGACCGATCCGCCGGACGTCGCGAGCGCCGAGCCGGGGGCCGCCGGCGAGCTTCTGCAGGCCGTGCTCGACACCATGACCGATCGGGCCGGCCTGATCGGCAGCGACGGGCGGTTCGCGGCGCTCGGGCGAGACGGCTCCCGCCCGGTGCCGAGCCTCGGCTTCAGTCGCGACGTGATGGCGCCCGGCTCCCGTCGCGAGGATCTGGCGCGCACCCTGACCGACGACGGCCCTGTCGTCGACGAGGCGGGGGCGACCCTGTCGTACGATCGGCTGCTCGCCCGCACGCACGATCCGGCCGGCGCGCGCATCGATTGCCGCCTGTCCTCCGGGCGCATCGTGCAGATCGTCTTTCATCCGCTGTCGGGCGGGCGGACGCTGTGCATCGGCCGCGACGACGCCGGCTGCAACCGCCTCGAGGCCGAGCTCGCGCAGGCGCGCCATGTTGCGGCGGAGGCGCGCAGGCTCATGACCACGGTGCTGGACGGCATGACGGACGGCATCTGCCTGTTCGACGCCGATCACCGCATGGCCTACGTCAACCGCGGCGCACGCAAGATCTTCCGGTTCCCCTCCGACTCCTACGGCATAGGCCTGAAGCTCGAGACTCTGCTGCGCCACCAGACCACGACCGGCGATGCGATCCGCCGCGACGGCAGGGTGCTTACGATCGAGGAGCGGGTGGCGCGCATCCTCGATCCCAAGGGCAGCCGCTTCGAGCGCCGGATGCCGGACGGCCGTCATGTCGAGTACATACACCGGCCGCTCGCCGACGGCGGTACGCTGGGCCTGTTCCGCGACATCACCGACCTGAAGCGCCGCCAGAGCGAGCTCGAGAGCGCGCGCGACGCCGCCGAGGCGGCCAACCAGGCGAAGTCGACCTTCCTCGCCACCATGAGCCACGAGATCAGGACGCCGATGAACGGCGTCATCGGCACCGCCGAGCTGCTGGAGCGCGAGCCGCTCACCGAGCGGCAGCGGCGCCTGGTCGGCACGGTGCGCAGCTCGGCCGACGCGCTGCTGCGCATCCTCGACGACGTGCTCGACTTTTCCAAGATCGAGGCCGGTCGCATGGAGCTCGAGGAGGCGCCGTTCAGCCTGCGCGCCCTCGTCGAGGGAACCGCCGACACGCTGTCGGTGCAGGCCGAGCGCAAGGGGCTCGTCCTCTCGGCCGCGGTCGAGCCGGGCACTCCCGACCGTTGGATGGGCGACGCCACGCGGGTGCGGCAGATCCTGTTCAACCTGATCGGCAACGCCATCAAGTTCACCGACTCGGGCGAGGTGCGGGTCACGGCGCGCGTGGTGCCCGGCGTGGCAGGCGCGGCCCATAGCGGCGGGGGCTCTTCGGGCGATGCCCTTCGGGTCGATCGCCTCGAGCTTGCCGTCGCCGACACCGGCATCGGCATGACCGACAGGCAAATGGCGCGGCTGTTCCAGCCCTTCGGCCAGGCCGACAGCTCGACCACGCGGCGCTACGGCGGCACCGGCCTCGGGCTGTCGATCGTGCGCCGCCTGGCCGAGCTGATGGGCGGCGAGGCCACCGTCGCGAGCGTGCCTGGCGGCGGCTCCACCTTCACCGTCTCGCTCGCGCTCGCCCTTGCCCAGCCGGAGGCGTCGGGAGAAGCCGGGATGCCGTCGCTGCCGGTGCGCGGCGGGGCGCTGCAAGGCACGGTGCTCGCGGTCGACGACTACGAGGTCAATCTCGAGGTGCTGGCCGGGCAGCTCGCCATCCTGGGTGTTCCGGTCGACACCGCCACCAACGGCATCGAGGCCCTGATGATGTGGCGACGGCGTCGCTACGCCCTGGTGCTGACCGACATCCACATGCCCGACATGGACGGCTTCGAGCTGACCCGCCAGGTCCGTGCCGAGGAAACCCTCGCCAGCGACCGCCGGCGCACGCCGATCGTCGCCCTTACCGCCAATGCGCTGAAGGGCGAGGCCGATCGATGCATTGCGACCGGCATGGATGGCTACCTCACCAAGCCCCTGACGCTCGACAGGCTGCGCGAGGCAGTCGAGCGCTGGATGAGCGGGCCGCTGCCCGCGCCGGTGAGAGCGGCTGCCGGGGCCCACGACCCGGCCGGCGCGCCGCTCGACAGAAGCGTGCTCGAGGCGCTGTTCGGCAACGATATGCGGCTGATCGACCGCGTGCTGGCGAGCTTCGGCAGAGCCGGGCGGGACCTGGTGGCCGCGATCGTCGCCGCGGCCGCCGAGCCCCGGCGCCTGTCGGCCGAGGCCCATAAGCTCAAGAGCGCGGCGCGCGCCGCCGGCGCGCTGCGCCTGGGCGACTTCGCGGCGGCGCTCGAGGAGTCGGGGGCCGTCATCGACATCGCCGCCGTGCAGGCGGAGTGGCGGCGGGTCGAGGCGGCGCTGGCGGCAGGCTCGCGCCGCCCCGGCTGACGCCCGCCGGCAGCGGCGCTCGGGTTGGGCCGCGGGCGTCCGCCTTCATGAGCATGACAAAGGCAAGGCGCGCGGGCTTTCTGGCTTCCCGGCGACTATATACTCGGTATCCATGGCAACGACCCCGACCCGTACCTTTGCCGACCTTGCGCGCGCCGGCCTCGCGATCGAGGTGACGTGCCAGAGGTGCGGCCATCGCGCGGAGATCGACAGCTCGCTGCCGGCGCTGCACGACAGGCCGATCGCCGGCCAGCGTTTCCGCTGCACGCAGCCGGGCTGCGGCGGCGTCGGGCTGCCCGAGATCGGCCGTCAGCGGCGCTGGCCCGAGCGCCTGTCCGATCACGTCCGCTCGCTGCGCCCGCCGGCCGGGCTTCCGCCGGCGCGCAGGAAGTAGCCTCCCGCTGCCGGCCGATCGCCGATCAGCGATCGGCGCGAACGATGATGCCTGTGGCGCTGCGGTGCACCGACAGCTGCGCCTCCTGCAGCCCTGTCAGGCCGGCCTCGCGGATCGCGGCCGGAAGGTCGTTCTCGGCATCGTTGGGCGTGTGCTCGATCCACAGCAGCACGGGGCAGCGTCCGGGCGTCGCGCGCGCCCGATCGTTCTGGCCGATGAACGAGACGCGATAGCCATGCTCGTCGGCGAGCGCGCGATAGGCGCGCTCGAACACGGGGTCCTCGCGGCGCGCGGCGAGAGTCTCGGCGGCGGGGCCGAGCGCCCATCCGCTGGCGGCATAGACCCGGGTCGTCGGGCAGCCGTCGGCGATCCCGGCGATCAGCTGGGCGTTTGCCCGCCACAACGGCTTGATGCCGGAGGCCGCCAGGTTCACGACTGTCACCGCCACCGAGACGAGCGCCAGCAGGGCGAACATCGCCCGATCGCCGGCGAGCGGCGCCGCGGCGGCAGCCATCAACGCGCAGGTCAGCACCGGCACCGCGAAGAGGTAGCGGTCGACCACGATCGGCATGACGGCGTGGAGGCCGAGCACGAGCGCGATGCCGGCTACGAGCGCGCCGGCGATCACGCCGAGAAAGGGCCGGTCGCGCACCAGGAAAGTGCGCCGATCCGTCCATAGCCCGACGAGGGCGACAGGGTTGTGCAAGATCGCGGCGCCGATGAGCGCGAGGGGCACGACGAGCGCTTCGAGGAAGGACGTGTCGATCCAGCTGTGATCGAGCTCGGCCGCCCAGCGAGGCGCCTGGACGATTGCCGTCGCCAGCATGAACAGGCCCGAGATGGCTGCCGTCACCAGGATCAGGGCGGCCCATCGCCGAAGGCTCCGGGCCAGGGCGCACAGGACTATCGCGGCGGCCAGCAGCGCGCCGAGCAGGCCGCCGACATAGTGAAGCCCGATCGAGCCCGTGATCGCAACGACAGCAAAGAGGATGAGGTCGACGTCGTCGCGTGGCCGAAGGTCACGCCGGGTCGAGGCGACGTGGCGGGCGACCATCACGAGCATCGCCACGGCCGCCATCTGCCAGAAGTACGAACGGTAGGTGACGAAGGCTTCCATCGCTTGCGACAGGGAAAGCGTGAGCAGCACCAGCACCGCGATGAAGCCGGCCTGGTCGGGCTGCCGGCGGGCGAAGCGGAGCGCGGCCAACCCCATCAGCGCGGCGGCCATCAGGTTCGAGACGATTCGGCCCGCCGCGATCGACTCGACGCCGAGCGCGCCCAGCAGCGTCGCCCACGCATTGAAGACCGGCGGATGTGTATCGCGCAGCCAGCCGTCGCGCATCAGCGCGCGCAGCCCGTCGCTGTCGTCGGAGAAGTGCAAGGTCCAGAACTCGTCGAGCCACGGCCCGCGCAGCGCGGCGTTGGCGACGAGGATCGCCAGGATCGCAGCGACCGAAGCGGCCGTGACGGCGTAGGCCGGGATGTCCAGCCGGAGCGGGCGGCGAAGCGCCCTCGACGGCGCGCGTGCATCGACCTGTTCGGTGCTCAGTGGCTTCGCGGCTCCGCCGGCTCCATCCGGTACGGCTCACAACGGGGTGCCGTGCTCGATGGTTGCGAAGACTCAGCCCCTGAGCGCTGCCGTTCGCGCGCTGTCGATGCCGCGGCCGTCCGGGGTGATCGCCACGCCGTACTCGCGCTCGGCTGCGGCCTTGCTCACCACGCCGTCGCGCACGTCGCGCAAGACGCGGGCCGGATCGCGGGTGCGCGGGTCGCCGTATCCGCCGCCGCCCGGCGAGATCGCGTGGTAGGTGCCGGGGCCGTGATGCTGCACGCCGTATTTCGGCGCCTGGATATCGGTGCCGGCGGCAAGTGTGAGCGTTACCGCGCCGCCGACACCCGGCTTGCCGCCGGCGGCGCCGTAGCTCGACGGCGCGCCGACGCCCTCGCCGCGGAAGGCGTAGTCGGCGGCGGTGAACATCTCGACCTCGTAGTCGCAGCCGGCGCCGCCGCGAAAGCGGCCGGGGCCGGCGCTGTCGCAGCGCAGCTCCTGGCGGCGGAAGCGCACCGGGTAGAGTTGCTCGTAGGTCTCGAGGTTGGGGAGCGTGAGGCCGCCCAGGGTGATCAGGTGGCCGATCAGGTGGAAGCCGTCGCGGCCCTCGACCCCGCCGCCGGCCGGCGCGCCCGCCCACTGGTACATGACGTAGCGGCTGCCGTCGTCCTTCAGGCCGGCGGTGACGGCGTGCACGGCCTTCGACCAGCCGGCCGAGGCGCGCTCGGGCAGCGCCTGGCCGAGCGCCTTCCACATCACATGGACGATCTCGTGCGCCACGAACACGGTGTTCATGGTCATCGGCGCGGGCGCCCGGGCGTTGACCAGCGTGCCCTCGGGCAGGCGGATCTCGACGCTGCGGAAGGCGCCCTCGTTGCGCGGCAGGTCGGGCTCGAAGAACGACGACAGGGCCATGAACACCGCCGACGTGGAGTTGGCGATCGAGCTGTTCTTGAAGCCCTTGACCTGCGGCGAGGTGCCGGCGAAGTCGACGACAAGGCGCGAGTTCTTCACCGTGAGCGCGACGACGATGCGGCCGTCGATCGGCTCGAAGCAGTCGTTGTCGACTGTCTCCTCGGCGCGCCACACGCCTTCGGCGAGGCGATCGATGCAGCTCCGGAAGCGGCGGTCGGCATGGGCCAGCACGCCCTCGAAGAAGTCGCCGGCGCGGTCGGCTCCCAGCTCCTCGACAAGCGCGGCCAGCCGGTCGGCGCCGATGCGGGTCGATCCGATCATGGCGCGCAGATCGCCGTCGAGCGCCTCGGGCAGGCGGGTGTTGAGCATCAGGAGCTGCCACAGGTCGGCGCGCGTGCGGCCGCGCTCGATCAGCTTCAGCACCGGCAGGCGGATGCCCTCGTGGAAGATCTCGGTCGCCGCCGAGTTGTAGGTGCCGGCGGCGCCGCCGCCGATGTCGGCCTGGTGGGCGCGGTTGCAGGCGAACGCGACCAGGGCGCCGGCGACGAACACCGGCCGCGCGATCACCCAGTCGGGCAGGTGGTTGCCGCCGGCGGTGTAGGGATCGTTCAGCAGGAAAACGTCGTCCGGCTCGATCGCGCCGGCGAAGTCGCGCAGGATGGCGCGCACCGCGAAGCCGCCGCCGCCGGTATGGATCGGGATGCCGTCGGCCTGGCTGATCAGGGTGCCGCGCGAATCGGCGATGAAGCAGGAAAAATCGTGGCTCTGGCTGAAGATCGGCGAGCGCGCGGTGCGCGTCATCACCCAGCCCATCTGGTGCGAGATATGGTCGAGCCGGTTCTGCACCAGGGCGAGCGTCACGGGATCGAGGGGCGTGCTCATGGGGGCGTTCATGATTGCCGGGCTCCGACGTGGATCAGGAAATCGTCGCGCGCATCGACCTCGAGCGCATCGACCGGGCCGATGAAGGCGGTGGTGGTGCGCTCCTCGACCAGCAGCGGCCCGTCGAGCCGGCATCCGGGCGCGAGATCGGCGCCGTCGTAGACCGGCACGTCGCGCCAGCCGGTGGCCGCGTCGATCCACACCTTGCGCATCTCGCGCGGCGTGGGCGACGCCGTCTGCGGCGCGCGCGCGGCGGGCGGCGTCCAGTCGAGCAGGCCGCGCCCGACGACGCGCAGCGCCGTGATGTCGATGCGGCCGGGCTGGATGTGGCCGAACAGACGCTGGTGCTCTGCCTCGAAGGCCCTTCGCGCGAGGGCAGGGTCGAAACCGTGCGCGTCGATCGCGACCCGCACAGGCCACTGCTGGCCCTCGTAGCGCAGGTCCATCTCGCGCTCGAGCACGGCGCTCGTGCCGCTGAACCCTTCGCGCGCCAGGGCGTCGCCGGCACGCGCCTCGAGCTGGGCGAAGGCGGCGTCGAGGCCCGCACGATCGACCTTGTCGAGATCGGCGAGATAGACCTGCAGGTAATCCTGCCGCACATCCGACTGCAGCATGCCCATGGCGCAGAACGCACCGGCGGCGCGCGGCAGCAGCGCCCGCGTGGCACCCAGCGCGCGGGCGACGTTGGCGCCGTGCATCGGCCCGGCGCCGCCGGCAGCGACCAGGGTGAAGGTCGCGGGATTGTGGCCACGCTCGATGCTGAGCCGCTCGACCGCGTGCAGCAGGTTCTGCTCGAGCAGGCGGATCACGCCGGCCGCAGCGGCTTCGACCGAGAGGCCGAGCGGCCCGGCGAGCTTCGTCTCGATGGCGCGGCGCGCCAGTTCGCCGTCGAGGCTCACCGCGCCGCCCGCCAGCGGCCCGGGACGCAGGCGGCCCAGCACGAGCTGGGCGTCGGTCACCGTGGGCTCCTCGCCACCCAGGCCATAGGCGGCGGGGCCCGGGCGGGCGCCGGCGCCGCGCGGGCCGACATGCAGCAGTCCGGCATTGTCGACCCACGCGATGGCGCCGCCGCCGGCGCCCACCGTGTGGATCTCGACCGACGGCGTGGTCAGGTGATAACCGTCGATGGTGAGGGCGTCGGCGACCGGCACCTCGCCCTTGGCCATCACCATGACGTCGCAGCTGGTGCCGCCGATCTCCATCGATATCAGGTTGGCGGGCTCGCCGGGCGCGGCACAGCCTTTCAGTGCGCCCACGCCGGCGGCCGGGCCGGACAGCACCAGCATGACCGGGCGGCTGGCGACCTGGCCGACCGAGACGGCGCCGCCGTTGCTCTGCAGCAGCAGCAGCGAGCGCGGCAGGCCGAGCTGGCGCAGCTGCTCGTCGAGCGCGCGCAGGTAGCTCGTCACCTTGGGCGCGATGTAGGCGTTGACCACGGCGGTCGAGCCCCGCTCGTACTCACCCATGGTCGGCATGACCTCGCTCGACAGCGAAACCCACGGGCCAGCCCAGCTCTGCGCCAGGCGTTCACCGGTGGCGCGCTCGTGCCCGCCGTCGAGAAAGCTGTTGAACAGGCAGACGGCGACCGACTCGACGCCCTCCTCGGTGAAGATGCGGCCGGCAGCATCGACATCCTCGGCGACCAGCGGGGCGAGCTCGCTGCCGTCGGCGGCGATGCGCCCGCGTACCGGCTGGCGCAGGTAGCGCGGCGCCAGCACCTCGGGGAAGGGCGCGCGGTGGTCCCACTGGTTCTCGCGGATGCCGCGGCGGATCTCGAGCGAATCGCGAAACCCCGCGGTCGTCAGCAGGCCGACCCTGGCGCCCTTCTTCTCGAGGATGGTGTTGGTCGCCACGGTCGAGCCGTGCACGAACAGCGCGCAGTCGCGCAGCAGCGCGGTGAGCGGGAGGTCGAGCTGGCGCGCTGCCAGCCTGAGCACGCCCAGCACGCCCTCGCTGGGATCGGCCGGCACGGACGGCGCCTTGAAGATGCGCACGGCGCCCGCGCCATCGCGCAGCACCATGTCGGTGAAGGTCCCGCCGACATCGACACCGATGCGCCAGGGAGCGACAAGAGAAGGGGAAGACATTGCCGGCCGACCTTAGTACGCGGCCTGTCGCAGTTCCAAGAGCGCATGATTTCCCCCTGCGGACCGCAGGCGCCTGTCCGCACTTTCATCCCGCCGCCGTAGTCGGGGGAGGTGCCCTGCCGAGCGTGAAATGCTTCGGCGGGCTGGTGTGAAAAACCCGTGAAATGACCGCCGGGCGTGCTATTCGACTCGGGGGATCGCGAGACGGGGGCATGCCGGTGCACATCCGTATCCTGGGTGGCCTGGAGATCAAGTCGTCGGCGGGGGAGGCGGTTCGACTTCCCACGCGCAAGACGGCGCTGCTGCTTGCCGCCCTGGCGCTGGCCGGCGGTAAAGGCCTCTCCAGGCAGAGCCTGTGCAGTGCCTTCTGGGCGGACCGCGGCGAGACCCAGGCCAGAAGCAGCCTGCGTCAGGCCCTGGCCGCCATCCGGCGCGTCGTTTCCAACGGCGACTCGGGTATCCGCATCGACGGCGATCTCGACTCGATCGGGCTCGTGGCCCGCCCGCAGGACGTCGATGCCCGGTTGTTCGATTGCCTGATCGACACCGGCGCGCCCGGCGACCTGACTGGCGCCGCCGACTGCTATCAGGGCGACGTCCTGGCGGGCGTCGCCATTCCCGAGCCGCTCGACCAATGGTTCGCGCCGCATCGGCGAAGTTACCGGCGCAAGTCCTTGCTGCTGGTCGAGCGTCTCAGCCTGCTCACGGGGCCGGATCTGGAAGCGGTCGAAGCCGGCTGCCAGGGGCTCGCCGAACGGCTGCTCTCCGTGGATCCGGCCGCCGAGGAGGCCCATCGCGCGTTGATCAGGCTGCACCAGCATGACGGCCGCCTGAACGCCGCGCTGCGTCAGTTCCAGCTCTGCAAGGACGCCCTGCGGCGCGAGCTGGGTGCGGAGCCCGAGGCGCAGACACGCGAGCTGGTCGCCGGCGCGCGCCAGATCGCTCGCGCGATCGATCCCGGCCGGTCGAAACCCGGTGCGCTCCCTGCGGCTGCGGCGTCATCGCCGCGCGAGCCCGCGTCGATCGCCGTCCTGCCCTTCCAGAACCTGACAGCCGAGCCCGATCAGGACTACTTCGCCGACGGCGTGGTCGACGACATCATCAACGGCCTGTCACGTTATCGCGGTCTGCTGTTCGTCATCGCGCGCAACTCGACCTTCACCTACAAGGGACGTGCCATCGACGCGAAGCAGGTCGGCCGCGAGCTCAACGTGCGCTACGTGCTCGAGGGCAGCGTGCGACGCTCGGGCAACCACTTGCGCATCGGCGGCCAGTTGATCGACGCCATGACGGCGCTGCAGATCTGGTCCGGCCGCTTCGAAGGCGAGATCACGGACATCTTCGCCCTGCAGGATCGCGTCGCCGCGAGCGTCGTCGGCGCACTCGTTCCGCGAGTGCGCGATGCCGAGATCAATCGCGCACGCAGCGCCCCGACCGAGTCCATCGATGCCCATCTCGCCTATATGCAGGCGCTGGGGAGCTTCTATACCTGGAGCCGCGACGGGGTCGAGAAGGCCCTGCAACTCTGCTATCGCGCCATCGAGCTCGATCCCGGTTACGCCACGCCCTACGGCCTGGCGCTGATCTGCCTCTACCTGCGCCGGACGGGGGGCTGGGTCGCCGATCCTGCGCAAGATCGCGCCGAAGCGCGCCGCCTGTGCGACTGCGTCTTCGAGATCGGCCGCGACAATTTCCTCGCCCTGGGGTCGGCCGGCTTTGCCCTGGCGAGCCAGCTGGGCGAGCACGAGCGGGGCGCCGCCTTGCTCGACGAAGCCCTGGTGCTCAATCCCAACGCGTCGGCGGTGCTGGTCCAGAGCAGCTACGTCAGAGCCTGGATGGGCGAGCCGGAACTCGCGATCCAACAGCTGCAGCGCGCCATGCGCAACAGCCCGGTCGACGTGCTGATGTCCTCCATGCACACCGGCATGGCGCTGGCCCACTTCGTGGCCGGTCGCGACGGCGAGGCCCTTGCCTGGGCCGAGAAGGCCTTGCAGCGCAACCCGATCTCCGGGTCGGCCATCCGCATCGCCGCCGCCAGCGCCGCGCTGCTCGGCCGACCCGAGGTCGCCTCCAGGTACCTGTCGCAGCTGCGCCAGGTCGATCCGGGCTTGCGGGTTTCCAATCTCGGCGACCGCATTCCCCTGTGCCGGGCGCAGGATCACGAGCGGATGGCGCAAGCCTTGCGCAAGGCGGGCCTGCCCGAGTGATCGTGATTTCGCACCGGCCTTTCGCACGGCTGCGCTTTTAACGGCGTTTTAACAGGCATTAAACGGGCGTCAGCACGGTGGGGGCGGACGGCAACTACAACGTCACCATCCCGCTCACCACCACGGCCGTGCCGAGCGTCTCCAGCGGCGCGATCTATCTGCTGCTGCAAAGCGAAGATCCGGCGACGCATCACGACCTGATCAGCCTGATCGGCAGCAACGAGGGCAACATCCAGCCCAACGTCTCGAACTGGAACTACGGCTACTCGCAGTTCGAGTTCACCCTGTCTGGCTCCGCGGCCGACCAGGGCAACTTGACGGCCATCCCGGGCTACGGCCAGCACATCGCCGGAATCAGCAACGACATGCTGGTGGGAATCAGCATGGTGGCGGGGTGAGCCGGCGACGGCGCCTCTCGCGCATGATGGCCTCCGTGGTCACGGCTTCCAGAAAGGCTTGGCGATCTCGTGATCGCGTGCCCTTGGGTCGATGCCGACGTCGGCAAGGCCGCGGGAGTCGAGCATGACGAGCTGCCGCCGCGTAACGTAGCGGCGACGCCATGTCCTCAACGTCACGATCAGCCCACTGCCGTCGTCCGGTGTCGCTCGATCGACGAGCTCGTGGCGGCGGACGATGTAGTCGTCGCGATTGTGCAGCGCGACCTGGATGTCCGTTGCGCAATGAACGAGGTCGTGGCGTCTCAATGGTCGGGTCATGAGAAGTCTCCGTCAATTCAGGGAAAGACGATGGCCAGCGCCGGCGGCGAGCGCGCGTCGGTAGATCGCCGCCGCCGCGGCGACGTCCTGCAGGCCCATGCCGGTGCTGTCGAACAGGGTTATCTCGGTCGGATCGCGGCGGCCCGGCTTGCTGCCGGCCAGCATGTCGCCCAGCGTCGCATGGACGTGGTCCGTAGTGACCGCGCCAGCCGCCAGAGCATGGTGCAGGTCGCCGATCTCGGCCGCCTGCTCGAGCGAATCGACGACCACGAGACTTGCCGCGTAAAGGGCAGGGTCGATTTCCTGCTTGTCCGAATTGTCGGCACCGACTGCGGCGATGAAGGCCCCGGGTCCCACCAGGTCGGGAGTGAGGAAGGCGCGACGCGCCGAGGTGCAGGTGACGATGATGTCGCTGTCGCGGGCCATCGAGAGGTCGGGAACGGCGCGAGTATCGAGCCCGAGCGCCGCCGACATCTCGCGCGCGAGCCGCTCGGCGGCCTCCAAGCTGGCGTCCCAGATGTCGATCCGCTCCAGCCGGGCGGCGGCTGCAATCGCGACGAGCTGGATGCGACCCTGCACGCCGGCACCACAGACGGTGGCGGTCCTGGCATCCGGTCGCGCGAGATGGCGGGCGGCAAGCGTGGTGGCGGCGGCGGTACGGTTGTTCGTCACCTCGATCGAATCCATCACCGCGAGCGGGCGGCCATTCACGGCATCGGCGAGGTAGATGACGCCCTGCACGGTCGGCAGGCCGTTGACCGCGGGATTGCGCGGAAAGTTGCCGTTGACCTTGATGGCCGTCACCGCGCCGCTTCCGAGCAGGGCGGCGCCCTTGGCGTGGAACGAGCCATCGGGAACGTGCAGGCCGGCGGCTGGCGGCGCCACGGCCTCGCCCCTGGCTGCCGCGACGAACGCCGCCTCGACTGCCGTTACATAATCCTCGTACGCCATCAGCCGGGCGATGTCGGAGCGCGACAGGACGAGCAAACCTGGATCGTTCATGGCGAGGTGACCTCGAAGATCGCGGCGCGATGCGTGCGCGGCAGGAAGGCGCAGAGCCAGTCGCCGCCGGGCGACAGCGCCGTCGTTTGGGCTCCCGGCTCGGTGTCGACGGTCGCGAGCCTGGCCATCGACTCCGTCGAGAAGACGTCGATCACGCCGGGATCGCCGACGGCGACGATGAGGTGCCGGCGCTGGCGGTTGAAGAACACGACGTCGGGCACGCCGCTCAGCGGCTTCTCGTCGAGAAGCGTGCCGGTGCGGGCATCGAGCGTGACCAGCACGCCGGCGTCGCAGGCGCAGAACAGCCGGCGGCTGGCCGGGTCGAAGTCGAGCCCGTGCGCTCCGGCGTGCGGCACGGCGATGGTACGGGCGACGCGGTCGGGTTGGCCGGGATCGACGACGACAATCTCCGACGGCGCCATGATGTTCACGAAGAAGAGATCCTCCTCGGCGGCGTACACCGCCCAGCGCGTGCGGCCGCTCACGGCGATCTCCGTCCGCCGCCCGCCCTTCGCGAGATCGATCATGGACAGCGTATGGGAGCCGGGCACCGCGGGATCGCCGACATTGGCGGCCAGCACGAGCTGCCGCCGATGATCGTAGGCGAGGCCGTTGGGGCGCATGCCGACCGCGATCTTGGTGACCATTGGATTGGGGCCGGGCGCGAAGACGCCGATCGTGTTCTCGCCGCGGTTGGAGGTAAAGACGAGCCCGGCCTCGTCGCTCACCAGCGCGCCGGCCACCCCGGGCAGGCCGGGCACCGAGTAGAGATGGCGGCAGGCGATCGGGTCGAAGACATCGATCGCGTCGTTGGCGGTGTGCGCCACGTAGACATGGCCGCTCGCGGCATGGACGGCGGCGTGGTCGAAGCCGCCCTTGCCGACATGCGCCGGCAACTCGACGTAGCCGGAGAGACGCAGCGGCGACCTCGTCATGGGAGCCTCACATCTTCGGGGGCCAGTTGTGCGTCTCGCCGGTCAGGCTACGGCACCACGCGTAGAGCGCGTCGTACATCACCAGGCCGTGGCGCAGCATCTCGTGGTCGTCGGGAAAGACGTGGCTGAGACCGAGCGAGAGGGCGAACAGGCCGGGTGATTGCGGCGTAAGGTCGAGCCGCGAGGTGTCGGCGCCGCGCACGATGTCGGCCAGCCGGTCGAGCCCGGGCGCGTCCAGGCGGTACTCCGCGATGAAGGCGTCGAAGCTGCACTTCTCGCCGACATGGCTGAACTTCACGCCCGGGATGTCGTAGGGGATGGCACCGGTCTTCTCTGCCGTAGCGATCACCTGGTCGGCCGGCACGTAGAGGAACTCGGGCTCCTTCTCGATGAAGCGCTGGATCAGCCACGGGCAGGCGATGCGGTCGATCTTGGGACGTTCTCTCGTTACCCACTTCATGTCGGTTCTCCTTCCTTGATTGGTTCTGTCGGAAGCCCGTCGGCGCGCCACGAGCCGAGGCCGCCGGCGAGGGCCACGGCATCGATGCCGTGTTCACGCAGCCTGGCCGCGCAGTCGCCGCCGATGTCGAAGCCCCAGGCGCAGTAGACCAGTGCCTTGCTGTTCTTGGGCAGGCTCGCCGCGACCGCCTCGACCCGGTCGGGCGGAGCGCGCCGGGCGCCTTGCAGACAGACCGGCACGGCAGCGGCATCGTCGACCAGCCTTGCGTCGATGACGACGAGGCCGGGCTCGTCCTGCAGCAGGCGGCGCGCCGTGGCGTTGTCGACCGCGGTCGGGCGGGGTGCCACGGGCAGGCCGGCGAAGCGCGCGGCGACATTGGGCCAGGCGATGTTGGCCATGAAGGCATCGACATAGCCGCCGGCGTTGGCGCCGAAATCGAGGTGATAGGAATGCTCGTACATGTCGAGCGCCAGCACGGGCGTGCCGCCGGCCAGCGCGTGGCTGTGATCGGCGGCCCAGACATTGGCGAGGGTGCCGTCCCGTGGAGAGCGGGTGAGCACGACCCAGCCCGATCCGCCGCCCAGCGCCTTGCCCATGGCGACGAACTCGCTGCGCCACCTGGCGAGCGATCCGAAGTCGCGCGCGATCGCCTCGGCCAGCGCACCGTCGGGTTCGCCGCCGCCGCGCTCGCCCAGCGAATCGAAGTAGGCCTCGTGCAGCAGCATCGAGTTGGTGGCGATCAGCTCTTCGCGCTTCAGGCCGTTCAGCCGGAAGCCGGCCACCGCCGCCGGATCGAGCTGGGCCAGCTCGCCGCGTATGGCGTTCAGGCGGCGGACAGCCCCGCCGTAATTGTTCTCGTAGTGGCTGGCGATCAGCCGGGCGCTCAACCCCTGAAGGCGTGCCGGCTTGAAGGCGATGGGCTTGGCTTGGAAGGCCATGTGTGGTCTCCAGTGATACAGATGTTGCATTTGATATATCTGTTTCTTCCTTGGCGCAAGTTAAAAGATACACTTGTTGCAAAATTCATGGTATGTAGGTACAGGTGAACCATGAACGATGGCGGAGTCCCGACCCGTGCCCCCTGGCTGCTGCTGATCCATCAGCTGCCGGCCAAGCCCGCCTATGCGCGGGTCAAGGTGTGGCGCCGTCTGCAGGCGCTGGGCGCAGTGACGGTGAAGAACGCCGTCTATGCGCTGCCCAGCAACGAGGAGATGCAGGAGGATTTCGCCTGGCTCGCGCGCGAGATCGTCGAGCTGGGCGGCGAGGCGCTGGTCTGCGAATCGCACCTGGTCGAGGGGCTGTCCGACGAAGAGCTGCGCGGGATGTTCCGCGCCCAGCGCAACGAGGACTACGCCGGGCTGGCCGGCGAGACGCGCGCGCTGGAAGCACGGCTCGACAGCGAGGCGGCGAGCGGCGCCGCGCCGGCTGCGCTGCTGGCCGAGATCGCCAGCGCCCTCGGCCGGCTGCGCAAGCAGCTCGGCGAGACGGCTGCCATCGATTTCTTCGGCGCATCGGAGCGCGCGACGGCGGAGCGGCTGATCGTCGATCTCGAGCGTCGTCTTCAGGAAGGGAGTGACACCATGAGCACGGCACAGAGCCCGTCGGCCGCCTCTGCGCTCGGCGGCAAGGTCTGGGTGACGCGCGAGCATGTCCAGATCGATCGCATCGCCTCGGCCTGGCTGATTCGCCGCTTCGTCGACGGTGGGGCACGATTCAAGTTCGTGCCCGGCCGCAGCTACGCACCGCGCGCCGGCGAGGTCCGCTTCGACATGTTCGAGGGCGAGTACACGCACGAGGGCGATCGCTGCACCTTCGAGGTGCTGCTGAAGCGCGCCGGCCTCGACGACCCGGCGCTCGCTGCCATCGCCGAGATCATCCACGACATCGATCTCAAGGACGGCAAGTTCGGCCGCGAGGAGACCGCCGGCATCCGCACCCTGATGGCGGGCATCGCCGCTGGGCAGCGCGACGACGCGCAGCGCCTGGCGCGCGGCGCCGCCGTGCTCGACGACCTCTACGACTATTTCAAGGCCAACCAGCCGGCGACGGGAGAGTGAGCATGAGCAACGTCATCGCCGACAGGGCGGAAGAGGCGCCAAGCCACGGCGTGTCGTTCGGCGAGGCGATGAAGGTGTGGGCGCGCGTCGCCGCCTTGTCGTTCGGCGGGCCGGCCGGCCAGATCGCGGTCATGCACCGCATCATCGTCGAGGAGAAGAAGTGGATCGGCGAGAACCGCTTCCTGCAGGCACTCAATTATTGCACCCTGCTGCCCGGGCCCGAGGCGCAGCAGCTCGCGACCTATATCGGCTGGCTGATGCATCGCACCAGGGGCGGCCTGCTCGCCGGCACGCTGTTCGTGCTGCCCGGGCTGCTGTCGATCATGGCGCTGTCGTGGGTCTACGTGCTGCTGGGCAAGCTCACCATCGTCGAGGGCCTGTTCTTCGGCCTCAAGGCGGCCGTGCTGGTGATCGTGATCGAGGCGGTGCTGCGCGTCGGCAAGCGGGCGCTCAGGAACAACGTGCTGGTGGCGCTGGCGGCGTTGTCGTTCATCGCCATCTTCTTCTACGGCGTGCCATTCCCGATCATCGTGTTCGGCGCCGGGCTGATCGGCTACGTCGGAGGCGTTGCCGGCTACAAGCCGCTGCTGGCCGGCAGTGGTCACGGCAAGGTCGGCGCCCGCCAGGTCGCCGATCGCGAGTCGTTGCTCGGCGAGGAGACGCCCGAGCACGCGCGGCCGAATCTCCGCTGGTCGCTGTCGATCGCCGCGGTGTTCCTGGCGTTGTGGCTGGTGCCGGTCGCATTGCTCTATGTCGGGCTGGGCGGCGGCAACGTGTTCACCGAGATCGCGGTGTTCTTCAGCAAGATGGCGATCGTCACCTTCGGCGGCGCCTATGCCGTGCTGGCCTACGTCGCCCAGCAGGCGGTCGAGCACTACCACTGGGTCAAGCCGGGCGAGATGCTGGACGGGCTCGGCCTGGCCGAGACGACGCCCGGCCCGCTGATCATGGTGACGCAGTTCGTGGGCTTCCTCGCCGCCTGGCGCGAGCCCGGCAGCCTGCCGCCCCTGCTGGCGGCGACCCTGGGCGGCCTGTTGACGACCTGGGTCACCTTCGTGCCGTGCTTCCTCTGGATCTTCTTCGGCGCGCCGTTCGTCGAGGCGCTGCGCGCCAACCGGGCTCTCGGCGCCGCGCTGGGAGCGATCACCGCGGCCGTGGTCGGGGTCATCCTGAACCTGGCCGTGTGGTTCGCCCTCCATGTGCTGTTCGCCAAGGTCGTGCCGACGCCGTTGCTCGGCGCCAGCGTGCTGGTGCCCGTCCTGTCGTCGGTCGACTGGCCGTCGCTGCTCCTCGCCGCTGCCGCCGCGATCGCCATCTTCCGCTTCAGGATGGGCATGATCCCGGTGCTGCTCGCCAGCGCGGTGGCCGGCATGGTCTACGCGCTGGCGATGGCGGCGAGCTGATGCGGACTCGAGCTCTTCCGGATCGCGAGCGTCCCCGCTCGCTCCTTCTCATGAGCGAGCGGGGACGCTCGCGATCCGGAAGAGGATGAGCATGACTACCTCGCCCCCAGCAATCCCACCTCGCTCGCCTTGATCTGCAGCGCGAGGTACTTCGAGTTGATGCGGCACTGCGCCAGGCTGCCGGCGATGAACCACAGGCCGGGCTGCGGCGTGCGGGTGTACATGTTGCGCAGCTCCTGGCCGTCGCCGAAGCCCCAGATCGGGCCGACACGCCGGGCGATCGCCTCGCCGAACAGCTTGCCGACCAGGTGCTCCTGGCCCTTGTAGCCGGTCGCCAGCACCACGAGGTCGGCGGGCAGCACGCTGCCGTCGCGCATCCGCGCGCCCTCGGCGACGAAGCGATCGATCTCGGCGAACGGGCGGAGCGCGATCTTGCCCTCGGCGATCAGGTCGGAGCAGCCGACGTTGAAGTAGTAGCCGCCGCCCCGCGTCAGGTACTTGAACTGCCAGCCGGTGCCGTCCTCGCCGTCGTCGAGCCTGAAGCCGACGCGCCGCAGCCCGTCGAGCAGCGCCCTGTCCATTGCCTTGGCCTGCTGCGTGAAGCGGATATGGCTCTGCTTCGACAAGACGGTCGGGATCGAGGTGGTGATGAGATCGCAATCCTCGAGCGAGGGACCCTCGTCGTACAGCGCATAGGGCAGCTGGGCGCTGGGCTCGATGTTGACGACCAGGGTCGGGCTGCGCTGCACCAGCGTCACCTCGGCACCGCCCGAGCAAAGGTCCTGGGCGATGTCGTGGCCGCTGTTGCCGGTGCCGACGACGAGCGCGCGCTTGCCGGCCCAGGCCTCGCCGTCCTCGTAGCGGCTCGAGTGAACGACCTTGCCGGCGAAGCCCTCGAGGCCCGGGATGTCGGGCAGGCTCGGGATGCCGCTCACACCGGTGGCGAGCACGACATGGCGCGGCTGCATCTGCCGGCGCGTGCCGTCGGCGCGGCGCAGGGTGACGGTCCAGCGGCCCTGCCGCTCGTCGTAGCTGCCGCCCTCGAACTCGGTCTCCGTCCAGTAGTTGAGCTCCAGGCTCTCGACATAGGTCTCGAACCAGCCGGCCAGCTTGTCCTTGGGGATGTAGGTCGGCCAGCTCGGCGGGAACGGCATATAGGGCAGGTGGTTGACCTGCACCTGATTGTGCAGGGTGAGGGCGTGGTAGCGGTTGCGCCAGTTGTCGCCGATGCGCCGCTCGCGATCGACGATCAGCGTGTCGACCCCCAGCTGGCCCAGCCGCGCGGCGATCGACAGCCCCGCCTGGCCGCCGCCGACCACGACCACCGCCGGGTCGCGATCCTCGTAGCGCGCCGCTTTCTTGCGCAGGTCGAGCCAGTTGGGCCCGCGGAAGTCGCGCGAATGCGCCTTGCCCGAGGTGCGCGCGCGGCCCGGCTTCTCCTCGTACCCCTTCAGCTCGTCGAGCGCCGTCAGCAGGGTCCATGCCCTGGGCTCGGCGCTGCCGTCGGCCGGCGTGAGACGCAGCACGCCGCTGCCGCGGCCGAACGCCGTCTCGAACCGGAAGATCGCCTCGATTGCCTCGACACCGGAGCGCACCACCACGCGCGGCGGCGTGCGGCCCGGGCTCAGCGCGAAATGATGCGGCCGGCTCCGGCCGGCGTCGGCGCCAAGGGGACCGAGAAAATGCTCGCGGCCGCTCAGCGTCCTCAATTCCCAGGAGAGCGCCAGCACGTCGCGCCAGTGGCTGTCGCCATGAAACAGCGATTCGAGAAAGCCCGCATCGCCGCGTGTCAGTGCCTGCTCGAAGCGCAGCAGCCATCGCTCGGCAAGCGTGTCGATCGAGTCGATTTCGGCCAGCATGGGAGGTTCGTCTATGCCCGTTGCGAATACTTTCGACGATGCAGCCTCCCAACGTCGCGCGCCGCTGTCCACGGACTTCTTGTCGCTCGCGGGAAGCCCGCGCGACGAAACGCGATGTTGTTGCGATAGCTCTCCCGAGAGGAAACCTATCGGAGGTTGCATCGATGATCGTGCCTCCATAGACTGCGCCCGGGGAGTGGGACCTTGGGACGGCGATGATCATGCTGACGGGCCTTGATGGCCTGGCGATCGCGATCGATGCCGCGCGGATCGTGCGCATCCGGCGCACCCTGGCGGACGAGAGCACGGCCGGGAACCGCGGCGCGCAAACCCGCATCGATTGGGAGACGATGTCGCTGGTGCGCGAGCCGCTCGATCAGGTGATCGCGCTGGTCAAGCCTGCAGTGCCGTCGCTGACCGTCGCCACCGCGCCCGATGGCACCCGGATCTGGTTCGACGCGCTGCGGGTGGTCGGCCCGGTCGCGCTCTCTCCCAGGGACATGGTCGGCGGCGCCCGATCGACCATCGAGCTCGGCGGCTACACGCAGCGGCTGTTCGAGACCGCCGAGCGGGTGCGCGCGATCATCCGGGACGCCGGCGGCCAGCCCCTGTAGGGCGAGGAGAAGCGCATCGAGGATGCTCGCCGCCAAGCGACGCAGCGTGTAGCGTGGCGAGTGTGGCTCTTCTGCTTTGCCTGCTCAACCGAGAATGACGACACCGAGGATGCCTGCGATCGAGCGGTCGTTCGTGCCCATACGGGGCGGCGTCGTCCATGTTGCGGCCTGCGGCCACGGGCACCCGGTCCTCCTGCTGCACCAGACGCCACGCTCGTGGGACGAGTTCCGCGACGTGCTGCCGCTGCTCGGCAGGGGCTGGCGCGCCCTCGCCATGGATACGATGGGTTTCGGCGATTCGACGCCGCTGCCGGCCGGGCAGGATTCGATCGAGGCCTGGGCCGACGCCGCCCACCAGCTGCTGGCGGCACTGGGCCATGACAGGGCGATCGTGGTCGGCCATCACACCGGCGCGGCAATCGCCGTCGAGATGGCGGCGTCGCGGCCCGAGCGAGTCGCGGCGCTGGTGCTGTCGGCTTCGCCCTATGTCGACGGGGCGCGCCGCGCGGCGTCGGCCGGAAAGAAGGTGGTCGACGAGGTGACGGCATCGGCCGACGGCCGCCACCTCGTGGAGCTGTGGGCGATGCGCCAGGCCTTCTATCCCGACGGTCGCGGCGATCTCCTGGAGCGCTTCATGATCGATGCGCTGCGTGCCGGGCCGCGCGCTGCCGAAGGCCATCGCGTTGTCGGCCGCTACGTCATGGAGCCGCGCCTCGGCCTGATCCGTTGCCCGACCCTGGTGATCGCGCCGACCGCCGACCCGCACGCCTACCCGCATGCCGCGCGGGTCGCGCGCGACATCGCCGGCAGCACCCTGGTCGAGATCGAGAACGGCATGGTGCCGCTGCCCGACCATATGCCGGAGCAGTTCGCGGCGGCCGTCGAGCGGTTCCTGTCGGGGCTGAAGCCGGCTTGAGTCTTCCTCCCCAGCGTCGTCGCTGGGGAGTGTCATGTGCCGGGAGCGCGCCTCCCGAGGCAGTGCAGCCTCCGCCGACATGGCGTGCTCCCGGCGCATGGATCAGGTTTTGTTTTAGCCCCAAACAAATCCCGCCTAAGATCGAGACGGGGAGGCGAGCACGACGTGGCGATGCAGGAACGGACACAGGTCGGCATCATCGGGGCGGGGCCGGCGGGGCTGCTGCTGGCGCGCCTGCTCAAGGTGCACGGCATCGACAGCGTGATCCTGGAGGCGCGCTCGCGCGACTATGTCGAGGCGCGCATCCGGGCCGGTGTGCTGGAGCAGGGCACCGTGGCGCTGATGGAGGAGGCCGGCGTCGCCCAGCGCCTGCATCGCGAGGGGCTGGTTCACGATGGCGTCGAGATCACCGTCGCCGGCCGGCGCTTTCGCGTCGACTTTCGCGAGCTGGTCGGCAAGGCCGTCACCGTCTACGGCCAGACCGAGATGACCAAGGACCTGATCTCGGCGCGCCTCGCCGGCGACGGCCCGATCGTCTGGGAGGCGGCCGATGTCGCCCTGCACGACATCGAGTCGGGGCAGCCAAGGCTGAGCTACCGGCTGGCTGGCGTCGAGCGCTCCCTGGCCTGCGATTTCATCGCTGGCTGCGACGGCTTTCACGGCGTCAGCCGCTCGGCAATTCCGGCGGCAATCAGCCGGATGTTCGAGCGGACCTATCCGTTCGGCTGGCTCGGCATCCTGGCCGACGTGCCGCCCTGCTCGGACGAGCTGATCTATGCCAGCCATGCGCGCGGCTTTTCGCTCGCCTCGATGCGTTCGCCGACGCGCAGCCGCTACTACATCCAGTGCGCCCTCGACGAGAGGATCGAGGACTGGCCCGACGCGCGCGTCTGGGACGAGCTCGAGCTCAGGCTCGGGTCCGATCCGCCGCCACGCATCACGCGCGGGCCGTCGATCGAGAAGAGCGTGGCGCCGCTGCGCAGCTTCGTGTCGACGCCGATGCAGCACGGCCGGCTGTTCCTGGCCGGCGATGCCGCCCACATCGTGCCGCCGACCGGCGCCAAGGGGCTCAACCTCGCGGCCTCTGACGTCCACTACCTTTGCCGCGCCCTGATCGACCACTACGGGAAGGGCAGCGACCATCTGCTGGCCGCCTACAGCGACACCGCGCTGGCGCGCGTGTGGAAGGCCGAGCGCTTCTCGTGGTGGATGACCATGCTGCTCCACAAGCTGCACCCGGAAGAGAGCTTCGAGGCGCAGATGCAGCGCGCCGAGCTCGATTACCTGGCGGGCTCGCGGGCGGCCCAGACCGCGTTGGCGGAGAATTACGTCGGGCTCCCGTTCTGAGTCTTCGCTGTGAGCGCGCCACTCCCGTGGCGCTCTCTTCATACGCCTCCCCCGTCTTACGGGGGAGGTGCCCCGTCGTACGGGGCGGAGGGGGAAGGCCTCAGCCGCGATGCTCCTGAGTCCGACGTCGGAATCGGAGAGACCTCGATTGAGGCCTGCCCCCTCCGGCCCTGCGGGCCACCTCCCCCGATGACAGGGGAGGAAGTCTGAGAAGAGCTACTCCGCCGCGAACAGGATGCAGCGCTCGGGCTGGAGGACGATCCAGGCGCGGTCGCCGGGCCGGGCGGCGAGGGAGGGATGGACGACGCTGCGCAGCGCCGTCGAGCCCAGCCGGAGCTGGCATTCGCTCGAGCCGCCCTGGAAGACGACGCGCTCGAGCACGCATTCGATCGCGCCGTCGCTCGGGTCGAGGTGCGTCGTCACATCCTCTGGCCGGAAGATCACGTCGACGGTGGCACCGGCCGCCAGCCCGGCGCGCGAAGGCACGTGCACGGTGCTGGCGCCGCCGTTCAGCGCCACGGTCGCCACGCCGTCCTGTGCCTCGACGACCCTGCCGCGCAGGAAATTGGCGCTGCCCAGGAAGTCGGCGACGGTGCGGTCGATCGGCCGGCCGTAGACCTCGCGCGGCGCGCCGCTCTGGACGATGCGGCCGGCCGACATCACCGCCACCGTGTCGGACATGGCGAGCGCCTCGGACTGGTCGTGCGTGACGTAGAGCGTGGTGACGCCGGTGCGCGAGATCAGCTCCTGCAGCTCGAAGCGCATCTGCTCGCGCAGCTTGGCGTCGAGGTTGCTGAGCGGCTCGTCGAGCAGCAGGAGCTTGGGCCGGCGCACCAGGGCGCGGGCGAAGGCGACGCGCTGCTGCTGGCCGCCCGACAGCTTGGTCGCTTGCCGATTGGCGAAGCTCTCCATGCCGACCAGGCGCAGCGCGTCCATGACCCGCGCCTTGATGTCGCCGGCGGCGAGCCTGGGCCGCTGCACGCGCAGCGGATAGGCGACGTTGCCGAACACGTCCATGTGCGGCCAGATGGCGTAGGACTGGAACACCAGGCCGATGTCGCGCTCGAAGGCCGGCACCTGGGTGCCGCGCTCGATGTCGGTCACCACCTGGCCGGCGATCGCGATCGAGCCGCCGTCCGGCTCCTCCAGCCCGGCGACGCAGCGCAGGGTCGTCGACTTGCCGCAGCCCGACTCGCCCAGCAGCGTGTAGAAGCCGCCCTGCGGGACGTCGAAGTCGATGCCTTTCAACGCCTGGAAGTCGCCGTCGGCGGTGGCGTAGGTCTTGGTGAGGCCTCGGACTGTCAGCATCTCTTACGACTCGCCCTGTCTCGAGAGCAGGTGCCGGCGCAGCACGAAGATGACCGGCGTGACGAACAGCAGGATCAGCGTGCCGACGGCAGCGGCCTGCGCGGTCTGCCGGTCGGCCTGCAGCCGCCACATGATGACGCTCAGCACCCAGTTGTCCTGCGACTGCAGGACCAGCGGGATGGTGAACTCGCGGAAGCCGACGATGAAAAGCAGCAGGAAGCTCGCGAGCAGCGACGGTGCCAGCAGCGGCAGCACCACGCGGCGCACCGTGTCGAGCCAGCGTCCGCCCGAGGCGGCCGACGCCTCCTCGAGCTCGGAATGGATTTGCATCAGCGAGGCGCGCGACAGCCGGGTCGAGACCGCGAGCCGGTAGGAGTAGGCGAGCACCAGGATCCACACCGTGCCGTAGAGGCCGATCGGGAGGGTGAGATGCAGCACCATCACGGCGAAGCCGGTGATCACCGAGGGGATGCCGATCGACATGAAGCTCACGGCATCGAGCAGCCGGCGGCCGGGAAAGCGCAGCCGCAGGATCTGCCAGGCGAGCAGGGCGCCGATCAGCGTGATCAGCCCCGCGCTGAGGCCCGCCACGATGAAGGTGTTGCCGACCGCCGGCCAGAAGCGGCGGTCGGCGAACAGCGCGCGGTAGGCCTCGAGGTTGAGGGAGTCGGTGCTGCCGCCCGAGAAGCTCGTCCACACCAGGACGATCGACGGCAGGATGGCGCCGACGGCGAGGTAGAGACCGACGAAGGTGAGTGCCGGCAGCCGCCAGCGGCCCAGCGCATAACGGGTCGGCCGGTAGCCCTTGCCGGTCACCGTGACGAAGCGCTCGGCGCGCCGGATCAGGTGGTTGTAGTCGATCAGCAGGATCACCGCCGCGGCGAGGAAGAGCAGGGCGGCCGCGGCGACCCGGCCATAAGCCGGCAGCTCGTCCTCCGGGTTGAGGTCGAAATAGAGACGGGTGGCGAAGACGTTGATGCGCGCCGGAAAGCCGATGATCAGCGGCATCTCGAACTGCTCGAGCGCCACCAGGGTGGCGAGGATCAGCGGCGCCAGCACGCCCGGCCGCAGCACGGGCAGGGTGACGCGAAGGAAGGTGGTGAGCGGGCGCGCCCCCGAGGCGCTGCTCGCCTCTTCCAGCGCCGGGTTCATGGTACGCATGGCCGCACCCAGCAGCAGGAAGACGAAGGGCACCGAGGCGATGCCCTGGCACAGGATCAGGCCGGGCATGCTGAAGATGTTGATCGGTCCCGGCGTGTCGAGGCCGAGCAGGGCGCGCAGCGCCACGTTCACCCATCCGGCGTTGGGTGCGAACAGCAATGTCCAGGCGAACGCCATGACGATGCCCGGCACCAGCAGGGGGAACAGCACCGCCGTGAAGATCGGCGTGCGCCACGGCAGGTCGGTACGCTCGACCAGCCAGGCGAGCGTGAAGGCGGTGAAGAAGGTGACGGCGACCGAGCCCAGCACGAAGATCGCGGTGTTGGGCAGCACGGTCGAGAGCAGCGGGGTTTTCACGTAGACCTCGACCAGGTTGTCGAAGGTCCAGTGCGCGCCGGGCTCGAACGGCAGGAGGTCGCTCGGCCCGCGGAAGGCGGTGAAGAGCAGCGCGACCAGCGGCGCCAGCACGAGATAGAGCGCAGCGGCGGCCGCGCCCGCGAGGAGAAGGATGCCGGCGAGCCCGAGCTGGCCGCGGCGCTGGCGGCGCGCCGCGCGGACGATCGGTGCCGCTTCCTCGGCTTGCACGGCCATCGGCGGTCAGCCCTGTCCGCGGACGACCGCCATCAGCTTGCGGTAATACTCGGCACGCTGGTTCATCGTCTCGACATCCTCGTAGATCACGCGCGCACCCGCCGCCTTGATCTCCTGGGCGAGCGGCGAGGCCGAGTTGGCGCGGATGTCGGGCTGGCCGGCTACCTGCTCGTAGAGCATCTTGGCTTCCGGCGAGATCAGCCAGGCGATCAGCAGGCGCGCGGCATTCGGATGCGGCGCCTGCTTGACGGCGCCCAGCACGAACTGGGTCGCCGGCACCATCTCCATGATCTGGTAGCCGACATTGAGCCCGTCCTTGTTCATCAGGAAGGCGCCGCCGGTGCTCTCGGCGACCGCCAGCTGGCGCTCGCCCGACTTCAGGAAGTTGGCGACCGGCGAGGTCGCGACCAGGAGCTTGCGCTGCTCGATCAGGGTCTTGATCCAGCGCTCGGTCCGCTCGAGCCCCCAGTCGATCGCCAGGTAGCCGCCGAGCCGCGGCAGCAGGAAGCTGTCGGACACCAGCTTGTCGTTCCACTGCGCATCGAGCAGGCCGTCCCAGGCGCGCGGCACCTGCTCCTTGGCGAGCCTGGACTTTGCGAAGATCGGGACGAACACGTAGTTGTGGTTGGCGACCGCCTCGCCGTCCCAGAAGATGTCGCGATCCTGCGCGCCGTACTGGCGCCAGTCGAACTTCTCGAGCAGGCCGCGCTTCTGGACCTCGAGCGTGCCGCCGAGCGAGAAGGTCCAGACATCGACGGCGTGACGGCCGGCGCGCTTCTCGGCGATCATCTTCGAGCTCGCCTGCTGGTCGCCCAGCCAGTTCACCTTGACGGCGGGAAAGCGCTTGGCGAATTCCGGCGGGATCCATTGCACGCCCGGCGCGCCGGGTGCCCAGATCGTCACCTCGCCCTCGGGCTTGGCCTTCTCGTAGAGCTCGGCGAGCTTGGGCGACACGCCGGCCGCCGGCTGCGCCGAAGCGCTCCGGATGATGGCTGGGGCCGCGGTGAAGGCGAGGGCGCCCGCGATCACGGCACGGCGCGAGGGGCGCGAATTCCTGTCCTGCATCTGACGTGTCCTCCTGGCTCTTGCTTGGTTGCCCACCGCAGGAGCGCCCTCTTGGTCGGAGCGCCCGGCCCTGCGGCGTCGTCATGCTCTTCCGGACCGCGAGCGTTCGCTCAGATCCATGAGCGAGCGGGAAGCTCGCGGTCCGGAAAAGCCAGTTCCTTGCTCCTACTCCGCCGCCTGCGCTCGCTGCAGGAAGTCCATCGGGCTCTGCGCCTTGGCGAGCTCGGCGCGGTAGGCCTCGAGCCAGTCGACCTTGTCGGAGGCGATGAACGATCCGCCGCGCGCGCCGCGGGCGAGCTCCGGGCGATCGACGGTGGCCGGCACCGAGCCGTCCTTCTGATGCGCCTGGGCGGCGGCGACGAGGCGGCGGCGGGTGATGGCGATCATGCGGTCGCTGGCCGCGAGGTGCTCGAAGCTGCGATCGACGATGCCTTCGTCGGGACCTTCCATGCTCTCGACCATCGCCTGGTCCTGCTGGCCGATGCCCTGGATGCCCGAGTACGACCGGTTCTCGCGCTGCTCCTCGCGGTCGATCAGGTAGTCGTTGCCGCGATTGGCCTTGAGCCGCCAGCGGCCGAGCCAGTCCGTGGTGGTCGGCAGGAAGTCGCGCGTCAGCGCGGCACCCGGGATCGGCGAGCCGTCCTTCAGGGTGCGCAAGGCCTGCTCGCGCTTCGTCCAGGCGAGGTTGTAGGTCATGGTGTGGCTGTCATCGAGCGGCACCGACAGCGTCGCCTGGATCATGTTGCTGAAGGTGCCGTCCGGCACCAGCGCGAAGCACGGAAACATGAAGTGGGCATAGCGGTAGAAGAAGTTGCCCGGATCGGCCGGCCGGTAGGCCGTGTACATCGTGCCCCAGTCCGTTTCCTTGACGTGGTAGCGCGGCGTGCGGTTGACCAGGCCCCAGCGATGCATGGTGTTGGGATCGACATCGTCCGGCATCACGGAGCCGGCGTGCAGGAAGCCGAAATGCGAGGTGTCGATATCGCCCTCGAGCGACTGCAGCCAGTTGCAATCGCGCTGATGGCACATGACCATGCGCTCGTCGGCGGGCAGGCTGAGGCACTCGAGCGCCGGCAGCGGCGGCGCCACCTTGCGCTTGCCCATGTAGACCCAGACGATGCCGCCCAGCTCGGCCACCTTGTAGGCCTTGGCCTTGACGCGCTCGGTGAAGCGCGCGTCCTCCGGCAGGTTCGGCTGGTCGAGGCAGTTGCCCTCGACGTCGAACTTCCAGCCGTGATAGGCGCAGCGGATGCCGCCTTCCTCGTTGCGGCCGAAGAACATCGACGCGCAGCGATGCGGGCAGCGATGATCCAGGATGCCGATGCGCCCGGCGCTGTCGCGGAAGGCGATCAGCTTCTCGCCCAAGAGCTTGATGCGCATCGGCGTCGCGTCGGGCGCCAGCTCCTGCGGCAGGCAGGCGGGAATCCAGTACTCCCGCATCAGCTCGCCCATCGGCGTTCCCGGGCCCACCCGCGTGAGAATGTCGTTGCTGTCCATCGTGAGCATGCGCTGTCCCTCCTGGCCGCCAACTGGTGTACGTTGTTCGTACGTTAGTACGATTATAGAATCCGACGCATCCGAGGTGAAGCGATCATGTATGCAGAAGAGCGTTGCTGAAATGGCGGAGGCGCGTCGTTGCGGATCGCGATTCACGCGATCGACGCACGATCGATTCGCAGAGCGTACGGCGTCGTCCCTTCTCCGACCATGCAGGGGCATTCGCGTGTCGCACCAAACCTCCGTCATCCCGACCGGAGCCGGGCGTGGCGAAGCGCAGGGGCTCAGATCAGTTGCTGGCTCAGCGTGGCGGCCTGCTCGCGCAGGAGCTCGAGATAGGTGTCGAGGAGATCCGGGTTGGCGGCAACGCGCTCGGCAAGGGCAGGGATGCTTATGGCGCCGACAGCGCTGCCGTCGACGCGGCGCAGCGGCACGGCGACGGCGCAGAAGCCCATCGCGACCTCGCGCTGGGTGATGCAATAGCCGTCGGCGCGACCCTTCAGGATGATAGACTTGAGCTTCGCCTTGTCGGTCACGGCGAACTTGGTGTTGGCCTTGATCTTCGCTCCCTTCAGACGCCGCTCGAGCTCGTCGTCGGGCAGCAGGCCGAGCAGCACGCGTCCGGCCGCCGTGAGCAGCGCGGGCATGCGCATGCCTGCGGAGGTGGCGAGGCCGAACGGAAACCGCGTCGAGGCATGGGCGATCATCACCATCTCTTGCCCGTCCAGCACGCCCACGAAGCAGGCCTCGCCGGTGGCCTTGCTCACGCGCTGGCAGACCGGCTGGAGCACGGTGGCCACCAGGTCCGTGCCGAGATAGGCGGCGGCCAGGTTGAGCACTGCCGGCGTGAGCTGGAACAGGCGCCCGTCGGTCTCGGCGTAGCCGAGGTCGACCAGCGTGTGCAGCACGCGGCGCACCGTAGGCTTGGGCAGGTTGGCGGCGCGTGCCATGTCGCTCAGGGTCATGGACGAACGGTCGCGGCCGAAGGCGCGGATGATCGCCAGCCCGCGGGCTAGCGCCTCGACATAATAGGAGCCCTGCCCGGTGGCGCGCCGCCTGGCAGCATCCTTCGCATTCAATCGAGGCATTTGCGCGTGGCTTATCCCGCCTTTGAAGGCGATGCAACATTTCCACCGAGTGCCATGGCGGTGGCCGTCACGACTTGCGCGCAGCGGCGAGTGGCCGTGTGCCCGCGGGCTTACTCGATGACCTCGTCGGCGCGGGCGAGCAGTGTCGCTGGGATAACGAGATCGAGCGCCCTGGCCCTCCCGAGATTGATTACCAGCTCGAACCGGGTTGGGGGCCTGACATCGGTTGTCATCGCGAGCGCGGCGAGCGACCTTGCATGCCTTCATCGGCTAACGGAGTCGTACCCATGGTCTTCCAGCGCTCCCGCTTCCTTGTCGCGCCCTTCGGCATTGTCGCGACGGTTCTGCTGGCGGCAGATCCGGCGCTCGCGCAAGCCGGTACCGCTGTGACCGACTTCGGTCGCGGGAATCCCGCCCTTTCCGTGCGCGGCAAGTACATCGACCAGCGTATCGCCGAGTTCATGGAGCGTCACGACGTGCCTGGCATGGCAATGGCGATCGTGCAGGCGCCGTACATTCCGCGCTCGGCCGGCTATGGTCGAGCCAGCCTGTCGCACGACGAGCTCGCCTCGACGCGGACGATGTGGAGCATCGGCCCGCTCACGCAGGCCTTCACCGCCGTGGCTGTCCTCCAGCTGCACGAGGCGGGCAAGCTCGACGTCGGGGACACGATCGACAGGCATTTGCCGGACGTGCCGGCGGCGTGGGCCAGGACGACGATCCTCGAGCTCCTGCAGCACGCGTCCGGCATCGCCGATTTCCGCACCAGCCCGGGCTACGACGCGAGCCGCGCCTATCGGCCGGCCGATCTGGTCGCCCTGGTCGCGGCGACGCCGCTGCGCTTCAAGCCGGGCAGCCAGGTGCGCATGAGCGCCACCGACTTCGTCCTGCTCGGCCTGATCATCGAGCGCGCCAGCGGCATGTCTTATCGCGAGTACGTCATGCGCCATCAGATCGAGCCGCTCGGCCTGCGCGGCACGATGTTCGTCGAGGATTTCGGCACCAGGTCGTTCGCCGACCGGCCGCCGGCGGGCGGCGCCGGCAAGCAGCATTCGCGCTTCAAGGCCGAGGTTCCCTTCGTCAACCCGGTCGAGCCCGCCACTGGATACCGGCTCGTCGGGGGCGCGCTCGGCGCGGTCGACGGCAGGGCATCGGCCAATCTCTTCGCCTTCGGCGGCCTCTGGTCGACAGCCGAGGACATCAGCGCCTGGGATATCGGCCTGGCGGGCGGCATCCTGGTCAGGCAGGCAGAGAATCGCGCGCTCATCTACCAGCCGACCAAGCTTGCCAATGGAACCGTCGTGCCCGCCATGGCGGGTTGGGAGTTCACGCGGCATCCGGGCTTCATGGAGATCAAGGGTTCGGCGCCGGGCTTCAGCGCCTACCTGAGCCGGTTCACCGCGCCGGACGACCTCGTCTGCGTGACCCTGCTGGCCAACCGCGAAGGCCTCGATCTCACCGGCCTCGCCCGCGAGATCGCCGAGTCCTACAAGGCGGGGCTGGGCGCCGGCACCGTGTCCGACGATGTCGTCACGCAGGAGAGCAAATTCTCCGTCGACGAGACGGTGGCCCGGCTCGAGGCGCGGCTCGCGGCGCTCGGCGTGCCGGTGTTCGCGCAGTTCGATCACGCCGAGAACGCCCGCCGGGCCGGGCTGCAGCTTCGTCCGACCCGGGTCCTCGTGTTCGGGAATCCCAGGGTCGGCACCAGGCTGATGCAGGACAACCAGGCAATCGCACTGGACCTGCCGCTCCGCCTTTCGGTGTGGGAGGACGAGCGCGGTCGCGTGTGGGCGAGTTACCGCGACCTGGGGCGTATGGCAGCCGATGCCGGCATCTCCGACAAGGCCACGGTGCTCGCGATGGAGAGCGCGCTCGCGACCCTCGTTGCGCGTGCCACCAGCGTCTACGAGGACTGAGAAGCGCTTTCGCGCAGGCGCGTGAGGCCGGCACTCCTGGGTGCACGCATGGCGATCATTCATGGATGGCATTTTCGCCATGCCGAAGGGCATGCCGCGAATGATCCGCCGTGTTCCCAGGTGCACTGCCTGTGCGTTCCTCTCCCTGTGAGTTGACTCGGGCCGGAAAACGGCATCCAATTTCCACGGGAAGGAAAGACTTCGCAAGAGAAGCAACCCACGCGTTTGGCCGTAGCGGCGGGGGCCGTGCGGGAGGATGTCGTCGTCGGGGACCGAGACGATCGGGCGTCTTGGCCACGGCCGGACTGCGCCTCGGTGTTGCCTTCGACTGCGGAATTGCACTCATTGTGATGCTCGCCGCCATGCCGGCTCTTGACCTGCATCAAGTTGCGACTCTGGCCGGCGCGGCAATTGGGGAAATCGGGGAACTCGTATCGAGGAGTGTGGGATGGCGTCGCTCATCAACGGACTGGGTGGGACTTCCGGCTTCGGCGAAACGTCGCTGCCCCGCGGGGACGACAGCTGGGCGGAGATCAATTTCGCCTCGATCATCCCGGGAGGGATCGATCTCTTCGGGCAGACCTACACGAGCCTGTTTCTCAATTTCAACGGCAGCGTGACGTTCGGGCAGGGGCTCGGGACCTACAGCCCGACGTCGATAACGGCGGCTACCTCGATTCCGATCATTGCGCCCTACTGGGCCGACGTCGATACCCGCGGTGGCGCGACCACCGCGACACCCGGTGGCACCTCCACCGGGTCCAACCTCATCTGGTACGACCTCGACGCCGTCAACCGGACGTTCACGGCGACATGGGACGACGTCGGCTATTTCTCCAGCGCTATCGACAAGCTGAATGCTTTCCAACTGCGCATCGTGGCGATCGGCACCAGCGGCGATTTTGACATCCAGTTTCGCTACGAGTCGGTGAACTGGACGACCGGAAACGCCTCCGGCGGTTCCGGAGGCCTGGGCGGTCAGGTCGCGGTCGCGGGATACTCGGCCGGCGATGGCGTGAACTTCTTTCAGCTGTCGCAGAGCGGCAACCAGGCGGGCATGCTCGGGCTGGCGAGCGCCAGCAACGTGTCGACGCCCGGCCTGTTCGTCTACAGCATTCGCAACGGCGTGCCCGTCTCGGCCCAGTTCTCGGTCGCCGTCCTGAGCGCCGACAAGGCCGAAGGCAACAGCGGCAGCACGGCGTTCACCTTCACCGTGACCCTGACGGGGGACACGTCGATCGCGCGCACCGTCACCTACTCGGTGGCGGGCTCGGGTGCCAATCCGGCGAACGCTGCCGACTTCGCAAGCATCCTGGTGCCGACCACGCTTTCGTTCGCGGCCGGGGACACGGTGAAGACGGTCACGGTGAACGTGCAGGGCGATGCGTCCGTGGAGGCCGACGAGACCTTCACGGTGACCCTGTCGGGCCCCACCGGCGGCGCGGCGCTGACCGTCGACAAGGCGACGGGCACCATCCGCAACGACGATTCCCAGATCAGCATCGCGCCAGCCAACGCCGACCAGGCGGAAGGCAATGTCGGACCGACGCCCTTCACCTTTACGCTGACACGCGTCGGCGATACCTCGGCGGTCCAGGTCGTGAACTGGGCGGTGTCGGGCAGCGGCGCAACGCCGACCAACGGCATCGACTTCGTGGGCGGCGCCCTGGCCAACGGCAGCGTCACCTTCCTGCCGGGTGAAACGGTCCGGATGCTCACGGTGAACATCCAGGGTGATCTGTCCCTTGAGCCCGACGAAACCTTCACGGTGACGATCTCCACGCCGCCGCCCCCGACCACCGGCGACCAGACGACATCGAATACCGGCACGATCGTGTCGACGGGCCAGTCCTTGGGGATCAGCCTGACGGCGCCGGACGCGTCGTCGAAGACGAGCGAGGCCGTGAGCGGCTTCGTCAGCCGGTCCGGCGGCACGGGGACAGGCCAGTACAACATCGCATTCGTGATCGACCGCTCGGGCAGCACGGCGGATGTCTTCGTCGGGCAGCAGGCGATCGCCGACCTCAACGGCGATGGCGTGGCGAACACCATCCTGGACGCGGAGATCGCCGGCTTCGAATCGCTGCTGGCGTCGATCAACGGGCTAGGCCTGGGCGGCGCGACGATCGCGGTGATCTCGTTCGAGACCGGGGCGACGACGAACCTGATCACGACGGCCGGGGCGGACGCCAACAAGAACGGCGTGCTGGACGTGGTCGAGGCGCTGCGCGGGCTGAAGGCGAGCGGCGGCACCAACTTCGAGGCGGGCCTGCAGCAGGCGGAAGCCTTCTTCGCCGGTACGCCGGCGGGGCAGGACGTCATGTTCTTCCTGTCGGACGGGTTCCCGTCGTCGCAGGCCTACACCGACGAGGTGGCCCGCCTGGTTGCGGCCAAGACCGATATCCGTTCGTTCGGCGTCGGCGCCGGTGCATTGGCGTCGGCCCTGGATATCGTCGACGACGGACTCGTCAACGGCACGGCGACGATCGTGCTGGATCCGAGCCAGTTGTCGTCGGGCCTGCTGGGCGGTGGCGTAAAGCTGGCGGAGATCGCTCGGGTCGAGCTGTTGGTGAACGGGGTCGTCGTGCAGACGATCCAGCCGAACCAGTTGGTGCAGACGCCGCTCGGCCTGCAGTACACCGGGACCCTGACCGGGCTGACGGTGTCGGCGTCGGAGCAGATCACCGCCCGGGTGGTCGCGACGGACGCGTCGGCGACGACGGTCGCCACCACGCAGACGCTCGAGGTCCTCACCGGAGGGGCTACGATCGGCACCGCGACGGCGACGGGGATAGTGCGCAACGACGACGGAGCCGTCGAGATCTGCATCGAGCCTGCGTCGTCGACGCTGCGCGAGGGCCATGTCGGTGCGACGCCGTTCACGTTCACGGTGACGCGGGAGGGCGACCTGTCTGGGTCGCACAGCGTGAAGTGGTCTGTGACGGGGATCGGCGGGGCGCCGGCGAACGTGGTGGACTTCGTGGGTGGGTTCATGCCGTTCGGTTCCGTGACGTTCGCGCCGGGCGAGTCGGCGAAGCTGATCACGGTGAACGTGCAGGGCGACACCGGGGTGGAGGCGGACGAGACGTTCCGTGTGACGCTGTCGTCGCCGGCGACGGTGTCGACGGGGGAGCAGACGACGTCGAACAGCGGGACGATCGCGGCGACGGGCCAGACCCTGGGGATCAGCCTGACGGCGCCGGATGCGTCGGGCGGGACGAGCGAGGCGGTGCGTGGGCTGGTGAGCCGGTCGGGCGGCAGCGGATCGGGCCAGTACAACATCGCGTTCGTGATCGACCGGTCTGGCAGCACGGGAAGCACGTTCTCGGGCGCGCAGGCGGTCGGCGACCTGAACAGTGACGGCTTGGCGAACACGATCCTGGACGCGGAGATCGCCGGGTTCGAGGCGCTGCTGGGGTCGATCAACGGGCTCGGCCTGACCGGCGCGACGATCGCGGTGATCTCGTTCGAGACGGGGGCGGCGACGAACCTGATCACGACGGCGGGGGCGGACGCCAACAAGAACGGCGTCCTGGACGTGGTGGAGGCGCTGCGTGGCCTGAAGACGGGCGGATCGACGAACTACGAGGCCGGGCTGCAGCAGGCGGAGGCGTTCTTCGCGGGGACGCCGGCGGGCAACGACATGGTGTTCTTCCTGTCGGACGGGTTCCCCGATTCGCAGGCGGCGTATGCCGATGAGGTGAGCCGTCTGCTGGCGGCGAAGACGGACATCCGGGCGTTCGGCGTTGGGCAGGGGGCGTCGGCACCGGCGCTGGACCTGGTGGACGACGGGGTTGCGAACAACTCTGCGACGATCGTGCTGGACCCGAGCCAGCTGTCGTCGAGCCTGCTGATCGGCGGTGTGAAGCTGGCGGAGATCGCGCGGGTCGAGCTGCTGGTGAACGGCGTGGTGGTGCAGACGATCCAGCCGAACCAGCTGGTTCAGACGGCGCTGGGGCTGCAGTACACCGGGACGCTGACGGGTCTGTCGCCGTCGGCGTCGGAGCAGATCACGGCGCGGGTGGTTGCGAGCGACGCGTCGGCGACGACGATCGCGACGACGCAGACGCTGGAGGCTCTGTCATCGGTAGAGCTGTGCGACGACCCGACGGCGATCGGGACGATCATCAACGACGATACCGAGATCTGCATCGAGCCTGCGTCGTCGACGCTGCGGGAGGGCCATGTCGGTGCGACGCCGTTCACGTTCACGGTGACGCGGGAGGGCGACCTGTCTGGGTCGCACAGCGTGCAGTGGTCTGTAACGGGGATCGGCGGGGCGCCGGCGAACGTGGTGGACTTCGTGGGCGGGTTCATGCCGTTCGGTTCCGTGACGTTCGCGCCGGGCGAGTCGGCGAAGCTGATCACGGTGAACGTGCAGGGCGACACCGGGGTGGAGGCGGACGAGACGTTCCGTGTGACGCTGTCGTCGCCGGCGACGGTGTCGACGGGGGAGCAGACGACGTCGAACAGCGGGACGATCGCGGCGACGGGCCAGTCCCTGGGGATCAGCCTGACGGCGCCGGATGCGTCGGGCGGGACGAGCGAGGCGGTGCGTGGCCTGGTGAGCCGGTCCGGGGGCAGCGGGTCTGGCCAGTACAACATCGCGTTCGTGATCGACCGGTCTGGCAGCACGGGGAGCACGTTCTCGGGCGCGCAGGCGGTGGGCGACCTGAACAGCGATGGCCTGGCGAACACGATCCTGGACGCGGAGATCGCCGGGTTCGAGGCGCTGCTGGGGTCGATCAACGGGCTCGGCCTGACCGGCGCGACGATCGCGGTGATCTCGTTCGAGACGGGCGCGGCGACGAACCTGATCACGACGGCGGGGGCGGACGCCAACAAGAACGGCGTCCTGGACGTGGTGGAGGCGCTGCGTGGCCTGAAGACGGGCGGATCGACGAACTACGAGGCCGGGCTGCAGCAGG